>Ga0265797_10004243_pt1 | contig 22073 bp, 21 predicted proteins | sample P2T30metagenome_FD_192433 | JGI IMG/M metagenome (GOLD analysis project Ga0265797, IMG submission 192433) | Plant litter microbial communities from East Loma Ridge, Irvine, California - P2 T30 | ecosystem: Environmental > Terrestrial > Plant litter > Unclassified | place: USA: California... | reverse complement strand
GACCGCGTGTCCCGGTAATGAGTATGGCTCGACTGTATTACTCTCGGTGTAGGTTCACCTTCGTGTTTGCGATTCTGGCTGAGATGGAAAGCAGAGAGTATGAATCATTTGATGATACACCTGTAATGTTTAACCCGGCGTCAAGTCAACAGATGCGACCACCTCGCACTGCAGTCAGACGGCACAAGAAAGTGCCGCAATGGTATCGGCTTGAGCATACGCGGCCAGTCCGTCCCAGACAGTTTGCCCCTGTAGCTTGCCGTGTGAGAGCAGCGCAGCCATCCCCTTTTCCGAGAACGCAGTATGGCAGAACTGAAGGGAACCCTCGAAAATGATAGACACGATAGCTGACGTATACACTTCCCGTGCGATCGCTGCGCATTCATGGTGTGGCTTGTTGCCGTCGGAGAGACAGAGATGACAGCCGCAAGCAGTGGTGAGCGAGGCCAGGAAGCAACCACCTCCATCTCCGCCTGCAAAACAAAGGCGCCAACCTCAGTCGACACTTGCTCGTAGAACATTGGACTTCCATTCCTGCAAATCTGCCTGGCGAAATCCGCTCAGCTGATCAACCCGTCCCATCGCCATCTTCTACGCGAGCGACGACCTTGCCTTGATCTTTGCCGTCTAAAATTTACTTCTACGACTGCATAGCATAGGCCGACAACCTGCTCCATGCAGACCTTGTGGCTACTTACGCTTATCCTACACGCTCGTGCCGTGCACCATGCCATCACATCGTCATCTCACGAATACGACAAGGCCGTTGACGATGGCACCTTCGGCTACTACCCATTCCGAACATTCGTGACGGAAGAGGCCATCTCTGCACCGCACACCAATTGGCTACAGTGGGACCAACAGTGCGACGACGGCAAGTTCTATTTCCTTACGCCCAAAGGCTGGAGTATATCGCAGCCTGGTCCAATGATCCTAGACTGGCGTGGTGATCTTGTTTGGAGCAAGCACTTTGACAATGAATGGGGCGGACAAGCGTACGATCTTATGGTGCAGCATTACCAAGGTCAAGATTACTTGACATTTTGGACTGGCGATGATCAAATACGCGGACATGGATCTGGAGCATACATGATGGTGAGTGACTCGGTCTTTGGATTACAGCCGTGCTGCGTTGGCTAGTCAAGCATGAGGTACAACATGCTGACTTTTGCCTCAGCTAGATTCATCCTATGAAGCAATTCAAAGTGTGGACGCTGGCAACAATATGACCGCCGACCTTCACGAATTTCTCTTAACGCCTGATGGCACAGCACTTATGACGATTTATCAAAAACAACCTTACAACATGTCTGAATGGCGGTTGTTTGACGCCACCCTCGATCCGAACGACGCTGATCCCAATTGGATATGGGACTGTGTGATGCAGGAAGTTCTAGTGCATACAGGCGACGTGCTTTTCGAGTGGCGCGCCTCCGATCACATCAGCGTGAACGATACATATCATCTCGTAAGAAGGACTGGTAATTACGAAGATCCTTTTGACTGGTATCATATGAACAGTATCCACAAGGACGAATTGGGAAACTATCTCGTATCGGCACGATACACGCATAGTGTTACCTACATCGATGGTGCAACCGGAGATGTGATCTGGGTGCTTGGCGGCAAAAGCAACATGTTCCTGGACATGAGCAACGGCTCTGCCATCATCTTGGCCTGGCAGCACGATGCGCGATTCGTTTCGCCAGAGCATTTCAAGCAAATCTATACGCCACCAACAGAGCAACCAGGATATTCAACAAGACTGCTGTCATTATTCGATAACGCTGCAGAAGACCAGAACTATGTTTATGGGACGGACCACTCGCGTGGCTTGTTGCTCGAAGTCACATTCCCGACGCCCGGATACGAGGATACTGTCGTTGCTCAGAACGATGTCGGATCTGGCAGAGATATCTCCCAGCTGTGGGAACTGGCTGGTTTGTCGGATCAGAGAATGAGCCTGGTCCACGAGCACGCAAGACCGGACCTGCCATATCCTCCGTACGACACCAACAAGATGCAAGACCCAGATGCCGACCTCATCAAGAAGGCCCAGATCAACGGATCCAGTTCAACCCATACCGTCCGTGTGATACAGTCCTACTCAAATCCATTGGGCGTACGCTCCTCATCCCAGGGATCGATGCAGATCCTGCCTCCCGATATTGAAGGAGCGGATGCCAGAGTCCTTGTCGGTTACGGCCTCAACGCGGTCTTTACAGAATTCAATGCTAACGGTTCCGTGGCTTGCGACACACACTTTGGCGCCGTGACATCCTGGGAGCGCGGCGACATACAAAGCTACCGCGTCTACAAGTTTCCGTGGATCGGCAAGCCAAAACACAAACCTTGTATGGTGATTGATCCGGTCAGCAGTCATGTCTTCGTGAGTTGGAATGGAGCTACGGAAGTGGCCATGTGGGTCTTGCAAGCCAGCAGTCAAGTCAACAGTAGCGACGAGAGTGAATGGACCGAGATCGCACGCAGGGAGAAGGTCGGGTTCGAGACGAGTTTCTATCTCTCAGGCGCACTGGTGTCCGCCGAGACGCTTCTTCGGATTGTTGCGCTCGACGTGGATGGTCGAGTGCTTGATCATGGCGTCACTGATTTTGAAGAGCGTGGGCTTGTCACATCCTTGGAATCGAGTGAGCATTATGCACGGCCATTTGGAGGCATTGACCCTGCCACTCTGCTGCTCTGTGGCTGTGTTGCTGTGGCAGTACTCGTCACGCTCTACGAGGTATACAGGCGATATTTGTGCTGGAAGGTCGGAGGACCAGCTATGGGCGCGGTCAGATGGCGGCGGAAGACTTCTGGATACAGGCTGTTGAGCGATGTGTGATAACTCGGAGCAATCAACGTATACGATTCGAAAGCAATGTTTGTTGTTCGATATTGTGCAGTGCCCTTGACCCATTTGATGTCGGTACAAATCCACCCGAGATTGACGTCATCGAATAACATGCAGATCGCGATAAGTGCAACGAAATAGATTCGCGTTGGACGCGTTTGGTTAGCTTTTCTTAGCACATGATCGAATCCAAATACACATGAACACACATACATGCCCAAGATGAACGACTACGAAACCCAACGGGCCGCAAAAATCGCAAAGAACCAAGCCCTGCTGGCAGAGCTAGACATCAAGCCTCTGGGTCCTCAACGCGCAAGTCGCCAGAAACGAGCCAATGGCAGCGATCAACCTCCTGTAAAAAAGCGCCGTCTACAACAAGACACTGCGCCATCGAGAGTCTCTGCACGTCTCGCCAGTGCACCTTCGAAGCCAAACTACACCGACGAGCCGGACATCAAGCCAGTTGCCCTTCCTCGATCGGTAGGCCGATCAACAAAGAAAGACAAGCTTGGATCAATCGTCAAGGAAGAGACGGAAGCGCTTGTTCCAGTGAAAAATATCGACGAGATTCGGAGCGGTTGGTCGAGCTGGAAGGCTACTGCGCTGGAACCCACACGGGATCAAAATGCGGTGTTTCACTTCGAAGACGAGGAGTCATTCACGCCGAACAAGAGCCCAGAAGAAATGCTGCGGGAGGGTGTGTTTGGTGGCTCGTACTTCCGTCCTTTGAAATCGAGGAAATTGGGTATCGTGATAGAGGGAGATTGGAAGGATACGGTGCCCGATCAATGGATTGAGGGTTTGAATTTGGAGAGGTATTTGACGAACCCAGAATACGACGCTGAAATTAACAAGTTCCATCGAGCGTGTGGGCAGAGTATTGAAGAGTGGGAGGCTGCTGGGTGGATTAGCCATGAGCACGATGTGCGAGGATGGTTCCAGTGGTATTGTCGGTTCTTCCGAGGGCGGAGATGTGAAGACGACGAAAGGCAGATCGGTCGCTGGAGGAAATGTGTGGGTGAGACGGGGAGATTCAAGAGGACGTTACTCAAACAGTATGGTCGTGCAGGTGTGCGGACTGTCGAGGAAGATGATGACGACGAAGACGACGAGAGGCCAGGCATCAGTCCGGTCGTGAGCCAAACCTGTCTGCACTGGGCGTTTGAGGTGAGGCAGGACGACTTGGATCGTTGGTACCAGAGCTAGTAACAGGAATCCAGTATCACGCAGAAGTGGTGCCGCGTAGACATCAAAATATCGCACCACGTCCGACATTGGGATAAGGATTTTGTCACGCCTTTCGACAACTTTCTATAATTAAGCTGTATAAAGAGAGCGGAAGAAGCATTATTCGTCTTCCAGATCCCTGTTCCGCGAGAGGACATCCAAGAAAACATCCTCAAGCGCAGGCTGGCTGATCGAATAGTAAGAAATACCCAATTCCTCTTTGTGGTCTTCCAACAAGTCAAATATCCTCTCGAGGCGATCGGTCGACTCCGTTTGCTCAGGAGATTCCACTTCTGTTTTTTCTGTGGAAGGCCCAGTAGGCGGAGCCTGGACGGAAATCGAGAGTCGCAACTGGCCGCGACGCGCAGCACCCGAAGCATCATGCGCTGTAGTACCCGGAAACGTACTGACAAACCAGTCTCGCACAGCTGCCATCTCTTCTGTGGTAGCGTCGACGCCTCTGGTGAGCGTCAGATGCACGTGGTACAAGCCGTGTCCATGCTGCTTCACCAAATCTCGTGTCCCGCTCACGGCGAGCAGTCGGCGGTCCAGAATTGCAGCTTTGTCCGACAGAGTGGATGCTTCCTCCATCGAGTGCGTCGTTAGCAGTATGGCGCGTCCGGTCTTGATGGAAGCGATGGCTCGCCACATGATACGCATAGCCACGGCGTCCATTCCTGTACTTGGCTCGTCAAGTAGAAGTACACTCGGATTTCCGATAATGGATGTGGCGAGGCTCAATTTTCTCTGGTTGCCGCCAGACAGCTTTCCGGCTCTTCGTGCCTTATAAGCGCTCAAGCCTACTGCCTGGATCACTTGGGAAACATTTTTGTCAACATCCTGTACTCCTCTGACGCGAGCATAAAACGAAAGGTGCTCGGTAACAGTCATGTAGTCAGTCGTGTCAAACTGGGGACAGACACCGAGCAGTTTGCGTGCGGCAAGCTGGTTTTTGCGGATGGATGCCCCTCCAACGAAGACATCAGACTCTCGAGCGGAAGGATGTATGTTGCCACGAATCAACGAGAGCGTGGTGGTCTTTCCAGCACCGTTTGGACCAAGTAACGCACAAATCTCGCTTCCATCGACCCCAAGGGTGACATCGTCGACCACTTGATCGGAGCCGAAACGCTTTTTCATGTGCAAGACTCGAAGCTTATCCTGGGATGTTTCTGTTCGCGACAATTCCAGTCTCACATCTGAGGGTAGAGTGGCCGTCTTCTCCATATCGACAGCATGACCTTTGGAGCGTTGTGGTAGCGCCAATTTTGCTCCTGAATCGTGCCAGACCAAGATCGCATAGAACACCAGGTTCTGAAGCACAAGATACAAGATCGGACAGCCGTACACTGTTACGTCGCCAGGGTAGTCGACAAATCGTTGGCCCCGGCAGAGCAATTGTGACTGGTTCAGAGTAAGAAGCAGAGATCTAAGCAGATTACCCGATGGTGATATGAGGCCTAGCGTATACTGCAAGATGTTGAGGTTCCGTTGGAGTTGATCAGCAGCGGCGAAAGTGATGAGGACCATGTAGCTAGATACTGTTAGCATTGACTGCTGCAATGAATTGAGGACTCGTTGAGACTTACATCAAGAAATAGATCAGTGCAAATATGGCTTGTCCGCCAGCAACAAACGCAAAGGCAGCCAGCTGGCTTGTCGAGAACAACGACACGATGTACGCAAGCAGTATTGAACTCATACCGAAGAGCCAAATGACGACGCAAAGGTGTGCGGGAGCGTACCAAACGTCGGCGAGCTGTTAGAAATACTGTCAGCGGGCGTAGGAAAAGGCATTCGGGCAGGGGAAGTATACCGTTGCAAGAAGAGCCACTGACACAACAGCAACAACGATCGCAAAGAACGCATCGAAGAGCCAATACGCAAGCCAAAGCGGCGCAGGTCTGACGCCGTTACTGTAGTGCAGAGCACGAATGTTGCTCAAGCGTTCGAAACTAGGGTACAGTGCGAAGAATGCTGTGTAAGCGCACATGGCGAAGGTGATGTAGAGTACAAGCTGCAAAGAGTCCCCTGTGCCGCCCACGAATGGCAATGCGAAGTTTGAGAACTCAGCGTTGATGGTGATGCCTGTGAGATACGAGTCTAAGATGTTCTTCGCCAAAGCAGCATATCCGATGTTTCCATTGATCCGGTAGGCCATGAGAGGTGCTGGCTTTGGACCGATATCTTCGCCGATATAGAATCCGCCAGGAACTACATCGCGGAAGTTGTCGCTCACATACGAACGAAAATCGGCATAGTTGGCCACCGGGCGTATGCGATTTGAGTAAAGTTGGTACGGGGCAGGCAGCGAATCAATTGAGAATTGAGGGGAAGGTCCTACGGGTACAAGGATACCCCAATAGCGTTCAAGAGAACCGAGCGAAAGCACTTGCGGGCGATTGGCGAGGGCACCACGAGAGCATTGCAGCGGATTGAATCCTGCCAAGAACATTGTTGTTAAGCCGGCCGCTATGATCGGGATCACAAGTAGAAAGACATAAGGCAGCCAATTGCGCCTCAATATCAGAAGTCTCTTCCGGTACAGGATCCAAGTCTGTTGGATGAACGAAGAGCCTTGACCACTTTCTATGCCTAGAGTGTTGCCACCGTTCTTGCATTGTAGGTTCGGTATGGTCGTAGGATCGTGGCTCTGTGAGCTGCTGCGATCGTCAAGGATCGCAACGGATGGCATTTGGGACGACTCTTCGGCGAATTCCCTGGAGAGACTCAAGAACACATCTTGTATGGTAGGACCATAGATTTGGAGATCCTTCACGCCGCATGAACGTGCTTCTTTCGCAATGCTGCGAGCCTCAGCAGAAGTTGGAGCATTGAAGCTGTAATCACCACTGATGTCGATCTGTGGCTGTAACGAAGGGATGTGCAACGCTTGTGGATCGCTGGTCACCACGTGGTAGCCACCACCATGGACATGCTTCAGCTCAGGCGCCGACCCTTGCACTACGAGTCTGCCTTTGGACATGATGACGATATCGTCTGCGAGTGCATCGGCTTCATCGAGAGCATGCGTAGTCAAAAAGAGCGTTCGGCGTTCCCTCTCACTCAACAAGATGGTCCAGATTTTTCTCCTCGAAAGAGGGTCAAGACCAGAGGATACCTCATCCACACAGCATACTTGACTATGGCCCACAAATGCCATAGCCAGCTGTAATTTGCGTTTCTGACCGCCTGACAACGTTTTCGACTTTTTGCCAATTTTCTTCTTCAGATCGCAAGCATTTATAAGATCGCGAAGCTCCGTTTCTGGTTGCCGTTTGTCCTTCGCTTTCAGAGCGTTGAATATGCGGACGTGCTCCAACACGGAGAGTTCGTCCCAAAGGACATTTTTCTGTGGACAGAAGCCTAGCGCTAGGCTGGGGTCCCGTTCTACGTGTCCCTGAGACGTTGATTGGGTTCCCGCGATCGCGGCCAGTGTGGTGCTCTTCCCACTTCCGTTCGCACCAAGTAATGCCACTACATGGCCTCGTGACAACGAGAGGTTGAGATCGTCGACAGCTTTGAAGGGCTTGCTTCGACCAAAGATTCGCTTCCATAAGCTGGGGTGGAAGATTTTCGTGAAATGGACAATTCGGAGCGCTGAGCCATCGTTGGTTGTGAGAGGCTTGCGACAGCGTGCAGGGGTACTGTACATGCTCCACTGGACCAGACATGCCAAGAGCGGATAGAGTATTATCTGGACGGCCAGAAAAATGAAGTAATAGTAGCCATTAAGTCCGGTCCGCCACACATAAGGGTTACGGAGTTGGTATGGCTGCAACGATCCTTCCATGTATGCGATCTCGATCTGGAAGAAAGTGTATGTGGCGGGAGGGAATAGACATCCCAGTACGCCTTGGATGATCTCAGTCCTAGGTATGAATTGTGAAATGATTGCCAAGATCAAGGCCAGAAGTAGTGTGGCAGTACCGGAGAGCTGAGCTTTGCGAAAAAGGCTTGCCATGAATATCGAGTATCCAGTAAGAGATAGCCCCGTGAGCAGGTGGAATGGAACTATGATGCTTGTCGAGGTCTGTTCAAACATCAGAGTTGCAACAATGGCTCCCATCGCAAGCCAGCTGGGCATGTATATAGCCACGAAAGAGAGGTAAACCGAGACGAGCCTAGCAAGCATGGCGTAGGTTTGATGCGACGTATAGAGCATTGAGTCGATCAAACTCGAGATTCCCAGCTCCCTCTCTGTCGCGATATGACCCGGCATTTGATATGTGATACCACAGATGCCGATGAACATTGCAACCGCAAGATAGTTGTACAGCGCGTTCATGAAGAATCGCTGGATATCGTCGGCGCGCTCCTGACGAGTCTCGTAGGTGAAGGGATACTCATACTGCTCCAGAGGGAATTGTACGCCCTCGATCGCGGCAATTTCTGCATCTATGGCATGCACAAATGGTAAGACGAATACCTGAGCGTCGTTGTCGGCAGAGTTGACGTAAGGTGAAAGGCCAAGTCCGAAGTCTGCACGCGCTGTGTATGCCCATACTCCACCTTCAGTGGGTGAAGATTCGAAGGACACAGCCCCATAGCACGGCGAGAGACCTGTCAAGGTGCTGGGACAAAGATCGAATAATTCATTCTCGTCGGAGATGCGATGCACTTCAGCACCAGCATCGCTCAGCCGAGTAGCAAGCCTCTCAATTAGCGTATCAATTTGACCTCCGGTACTACCTTCATTGACGAAGACCACTCTGTTGCGGCCACCCAGTGAGGTAGAAGAATTGAAGACCTCAGTCGCGATGTCTCTGATCTGATTGTAAGACGAGGCGACGCCATACTCCGACGGTGGTAGGAAAAAGTTCCGAACATAGGCAATGAAGAACATGTAAGCAATTGGCAACGCGACGGCTCGAAGGAAGGTCGAGAACCAACTGCGCCAAAGCACAATGGTAAGATCTTTCTTGGACAGCGTCCATATTTGTCGACCAAGACGCATGAGCGCCATTGTTGCGAATCGTTGCCGGCAAGCGTGTAAAGATGTTGTTCGCTCTCGTATGAGGCAATTGGTACGTTCAGGTTCTCGAATACCCTAGTAGGTAAAGTCGTGCTTCATATATCGTAACTTTGGACAAGGTCCAATGCTGTAGCATCCACCAGGCAGCCACTTAAGAACACGAAAGGATCTCTTAGTCTGATTGGGGTGCATACATGTACGGTATAGATGCAGCAATAGCGATCAGGCAGTTGCCGTGGATCTCGGAAGGATTTCTGGTGCATTGAAGTTCTTTGGAATGGCTAACCGATCCCCGGTTGGTGCATTGAATGCAGCGTCCGTGGTATATCTGGGAGGATCTCTTAGCTGTGGCGACTGCACACGCGTCCTTACAGCATATTCTGAACCGTTTGTATGACCAATCTGACACTTGCCAAGCAGCTATAGACGCCATGCTTAGAGCGGGAGCTTTGCATGCGGTAAAGATGCCAGAAGCACGGCAAAAAGATGCCGTATCGTAAGCAATGGCGACTACTTTACTCGCAGTCAAGGGCTGTGCAAAGCATACTGAGCATGAGGTGTGGACCGCCAAGTGGGCCAAGCAGAATGCATGAGATCATGGCCGGAGGCTCTGCGCTCGTTGTCACAACACTCGAGAGCTTTTGCAATGACCGCTACTGAGATGGGCTTCCCGCTGTCATATGATTGCTTTATCGATAGTCCTGCGGAGTTATTAACATGTCGATGGAGGATGATGAGGAGTTGCAGGGATTGTTAGGCATCCGTTTAAGAGCAATGTAACCAGAGGTAAATACGAATCCTTCGCAGCGCACGCTTTTGTGGAGCCAATGCTCTCCGCGCTGTGCGTTGGTCGCATCTTGACCTTGAGGTTGCTGGCAGTGCTACCGACATGAATATGGACAACGCTGATGACTTTGCCTAAGTCATGTAGTGCACTCATCCCATGTCGCTCTCAGTCGCAAGAGCCATTTTCTAGATTTCTGTACCTGCATACCAGATACGAAGACACGCGTTCAGCTTTGGCACTTCTCCATGGCAGACTCACTCCGTGGAAGGGCGCACTCCTGACGATAACAACTCGTTACACAGCAGATGGTCGAATATATCCCTAAGCTGTGGCTTGGTATCATGTTTGCAAGTGGAGATGTTTGGTTCGAACAATAACGGAGCTGACTGGGCCGCACATTTCACTCGTTTTGCGATTGCAAACACGACAGCAGATTGACGTCATCGATCTTTTGGTCGCGTCTTCCGCGCAGTACATTACATTCGACGTGTTTAACGAAAACCGCATCAATTGAATGCGAACCTATCCAATAATAGTTCCTCTAACAGGCATTTGGTCAATCAATTACTTACAAATCCGTACCTGAGCGTACACTATTGCACCCGATATGACCACTACAAAGCGACCAAGGACGCTCGATAGTTTCTTCGCGCCACCACCGACCAAACGATCACGAATCACAGACGCCGACAAGACAGACGAAACGATTGTCCCCAAATCAACACATCCAACATACCCGTTTCGGATTCCCCAACTACCTTCCGGCATACTCGAAACGCTCAATTTTGCTCCTGCCGAAGAGGCAACAGTCATCAATAATAAACCAGACCTTGATCTCCTCTACTTCAAGCCTTATATTCCCAAAGAAATCTCCCGCGAGCTCTTCGAGTTCCTTCGCTCTGAGCTCTTCTTCTACAGAGTCAAATACACCATCAAGCGAGGGCCGATTGAGACGCTGATCAACACGCCACGCTACACAACAGTCTTCGGCATCGACGAGACCTCGCGGTTTGACGAACAGGGCCGGGTTGTAGAAGCGACATCGGGCAAATCAGTCGTCAAAGATGCATACAAATGCCAGCCACGGCCACTACCAGAATGTCTAGATGTTCTGCGAAAACTGACAGAGAACGCCACTGGCTGCACCTTCAACTTCGCACTGGTGAATTACTATGCCTCTGGTGACGACAGTATCAGCTATCACAGCGACGACGAGCGGTTTCTAGGTGCACTACCAGCTATAGCTTCGTTCACTCTTGGAGCACAGCGAGACTTTCTCCTGAAGCACAAGCCGACTGAGCAGAAAGATGAGTCGGAAACCAAGCCAATGAAGTTCCCACTTGGAAGTGGAGATATGATTCTCATGAAGGGTAAAACGCAGAGCTGTTGGCTACACAGCATACCCAAGCGCAAAGGTGGCGAAATTGGAAAAGGTCGAATCAATATCACTTTCCGGAAAGCGATGGTGAAGGGTGGGACGGAAAACTACTATCGATACAATGTCGGCGATGGTGGCGTGTTCAAATGGGACGAGGCGAAGCGAGAAATGTCACCATGGGAGGGTAGTCAATCGTGAAAGCGTATTGCCATGCTTTCTAGAAAGTAATGTCTTCATAGGCACGATCAGTGTTCCTGAGACTCACCATTTCCAAGCATCCTCTCTTGATTCGGCTGGTGTACGATTGGGCCAAGTTCCCAATCTGTGATATTCCGACCATGCTCAATGAGGCACAGTGTAGGCCCGGGAATCGCTGCCAGCACAAATCCACATGACACATGTTATGAAGGGGTGAATGTAATTGTTCGAACCTTGAATACAACTTTTTCCACCAACGCCTGCGCTAAGATTGTCAAAATAGTTCAATGCCAGTGTGAGCTCGGCGTTCAGGCACCGGTCATGATATCCTCCATGGGTGAATCCTCGCCCACTCCGTTCGGCGAGTCTGCCATATGTTCATCTTCTTGAATCTCCTTTGCCGCTGGCAGATCGATCACGTTGGGTTTTGCGTAGGTCTGTGGCGGCCTCCAGTCCCTGAGACTTCCCACCGGTCCGCCTTCAATGATCACAGTGCGATCCTCTGCTGGTTGACCTAGCGCAGTACCTTGATATCTTATGTCGACGGTCGATTTGCCTTGCTTGTTCTTCAGCACCTGCAGGTAATCCTCTGCTTGAACCACGCCGCCTCCTACACCGATGGTTGGCGCCGTGGCAGCGCCTACCGCGCTCGCATCGTGGATGAGACCAGCAACACGGCGCATCTCGGTATGCTGTGAGCTTTCGAACCAGCGCATGAAATCCCGCACATCCTTCAGGTCTTCCTCCTCTCTTCGCTTTTTCTCGGCCTGGGCTCGTGTGAGGCCGCCGTTCTCGGGCGCTTCGATCTCGCTCATGGGTCTGCGCATGCGCTCTCTCCAGTCTTCTTCGGCGGCGCCTGAGAGTGGTGACAGTGCGCCGCATTCGGCCAGCGCCATGCGAACGTCTGTGATGGTTGGTACTGGATCATTGTGGCTCGAAACGGCGTGTGCGGCTGTTGTTTGGGCGAGGAGCATAAGGTAGCGCTCGGCGAGATTGGCGACGGTATCGAGGACGGTCGGTTTGGTGCTGTGGAAGCCTGCGGCGCGCAGTATGTGGACAATGGCGGGTCGCAAGAGCGCGCGGTGGAGGTCGTATGTCTGGCTTGACATGATTGCGCGAGTGTGGATCGCGACTTGGGTGTTGATATTTTCACCGCAGTATCATGGCGTGGTGCACGAATGAGCGGCGTGCTAGAAGGTTGTAGCGACGGTAAAGTGGTTTGCGACACAAATGTGTGTAGAAGTGAAAGTCGCAGGAGAGCTTCAGGCTTGCTTGGATGCATGTGAGAGACGTCCGCATATGCCCTAAAACACTAACCCTACTTTTCCCACATGTCGTTCGCAACAACACATCAGACGCCTTTTGTTCACTCAAGTCTGTGAGGATTGAAGCTATAACAAATGATAGCATGTTTTAAGTCGGGTGTACAAGCGGTGTGTCGCTCACTGGCATGTCGATCGGCTGTAGTGGGCTCAATTGCTTTACAAGACTTCATGAACCGAACATGAGTCTGTAGGAGGTGTGCCTTGAATGATAAAAGTTCTTTGTGGATTTTGATGTGATGTTGTACAAATTTATACAGTCTCGCCAACCAACTCACTCTTGTGCTCCATGCTCAATCCACCAATGCTCGTAGCCATACATCTATTTGCAGCCAACTCCACATTGCCCATGTCGTCTTGATGGAAGCACCGTTCTTTCGGTGAGACTCCCGTAGATGCGATCAAATATCGTAGCAGAGTTTCCAGACAGAGCATCGTGGTAACTAGGCCTCACTACGGAGAGTGTAGTTATCAGGTTTTCTGAGGGCTCACGATGGAGCTCGACCACCTGCGACACTCAAACCTAAGCCCGGCCGTTCAAGGCGACCTCGTGATGTCTGTGTTTCAACAGCAGTGCCATTGAGAAAACATGACCTTGGCAAAGAGGGCCCATGCAATGATGGCTGAACAATCCTGCGGTCGATTTGGCGAGGGTTGAGTACTCCAGATCTCTTTGTTGCCCTGCGAGCCTCGTTGCGAACCGAGATGGCGAATGTTGCTATCTGAGGTAGGGATCGGATGTAATCGCATCATAGTACCGTGGTAGTATCGTCGTTGCACGAAGGAAAGTTACAGCGACGATCACTCGTCTCTCTTAACAAGCATGACAGGGCCCTCGTAAACATGGCGTCCCCAGATGGCATAATATGCGATAGCAAAGAGCATGACGCCACCATACATCGTGCTTGCCCAGTTCATGTTGACCGCTGTCACAGGCTGCTCGAGCGGCCAGAGTAAGAAGAACCAAAGCGGGATTGTAACGCACAGCGCAGCAATGTTGATCGGCAGCCCAAACTTCCCCAAGCTCCAGCGACGAGGTGGTAGAGGTGGCCCAAAGAGGCGCCTGTGGACAAGGACGCCAATAGTAACAATGTAGGAGGACAGTACTGACACTCCGCCAAGTGAGTTGATGGCGTTCAAGGCTGTTGCGCTGCCCAGGTTGATGCAAGCGAGCAATGAGGTGATCACCAACGAAGTGAGAACCGCCCGCATAGGGATGTTCCAACCTGGCGCGACGTGTGAGAGCCAGCGACTGCCAGGGAGACCGTTGTCGCGGGCGAATGACCACAGTTGCCTCGAAGCAGTAGCCACTTCGCTGATGCAGCAAGAGGTTAAGCAGACAATGACGATTCCAACCATGAAGTTTGTCGCCAAATATGAGCGAGTGCCGTTGAAAAAGACCTGGATAAAAGGCTGCCCCAGTGCAGTGTCCCGGATCGCCACAAGATCTGGGCCCACGGTGAAGCAAAGAGTGATAGCCATCAGGAACCCAAAGGCCGCATTTGGACCGACCGTCCACATTATGGCTCGGGGCATCGTGATAGAGGCGTCTTGAAGCTCCTCGGACATGTGCACAGAGCAGTCGTATCCGATCAATGCAGTCAACGGCGCAGTTAACCCTATCATAGACGAGAGACCTGTAGTTGGCCAGCCACCGTTGTTCTCGAAGTTGAAAAGGACGTCCGATGCTTTTCCTCGAGGTGATAGAACCCACATCGGTATGAAGACCGCAAAGAAACCAGCGAGATGGAGGATTAAGATGCAGCCTTCGACGAATGGAAGTCGGACGGCAAGGAAAGTGTTGAAGAAGATGGCAAAGACCATGATACCGATGGTAAGCAAAGTAGCATGCCATGCTTCGAAGCCGTAGGTGTCGTCATTCAGTGCAATGAGGCCCTGAATAATGCCGCCTACCATGAAAGCAACCGATGCCAGGAAAACTTGCCAGCCAACCGCGCAAAGCCAGCCGGTCGTGTAGCTCAAGATCTTTTGGTACTTCGGCGGCGCAAACTCACTCACCCTGCAGAGCGAAAGGTTCACGTCAGTATCTGCTTTTAGAAATCATGTTGGATTGCACCCTTTGATCACATACCAATGATATTGCCCCCCAGCGGTAGGACACCTGTATAGAATTAGCTTGCTTATTTTCCGTACAGTACAGTGTCAGTGTAGATGCTCACATGCTTGCTAGCTCTGCTAGGGAGGCGTAGACGAGCATCATGCCCAGCCCGATGGCTATGAATCCCCAGAATAAAAGCGCAGTACCGCCATCGTACAGGACGAAAGAGAAAACGCTAACATCTGTATTAGTCGGAGTCGCACAGTCTTCAGGCTACATTTGCTTACGGCAAGATAACCTCCCAGCTACAGATGACAGTAGATCCAAAGCCCAACATAGTTATGAACTTGAAATTCCTCTATGCTTTGAGTCAGCTATTGTTCCACATTAGGCAAACAGCATTACCTACCCGAAGGACTTGCTTCTTTCCTAGCATTACCATGTCCTGTTGGTCTGCTCGAGTACCGACATACTTAGCTGGCAGGCCGTGAGTGCCATCCTCCTTTGATGGCCCTTCTTCTGGAGGGTGTCCAAGAGCGGAGATAATGTTCATATCGTCTTTGCTCCCGAGGTCAGGCATCTTGTCAAGTAGCTATGAACCGCAGCGACAGCGCGATAAACAGCTAAACGCAACAACGAGAGCGTGTAGCAATAACGATATGCAAAGACGTCAAGAAACAGGGACAAGAGAGAGATGTGAAAGCTTCAAGCACATGGCATGCACGAGCTGCGGTCCCACAAATCTCTTGTTCAGATCTGCAAGTCTGCAAGAATCCCTGCTGGCCGCGCGAAGATTAATCCAAGGAGAGAAAGATTCGGCGCGCGAGAGATCCTCGACTAGCAGGCCACACTCTCAGTGGGGCAGTAAATGCAGTGGAAAGTACAAGTTCGACGTAACGTGCGTGGAGGATTCGTGCTACGAACGTGGTATGGCGTGTAGTTCGCGGGCAACTGAGTTCGTCGAGGCGTGCGGGCAAGGGCTTGCCGCTCACAACGAACGGCTATCATAAGAGCAGTGGGTTAACTGCGGGCGAAAGACTACTCCCCGAGCTAGGAGATACCTTTTACTGTCTCCTGCCTCCTAGTGGAGGCAGCGGAAGCAGCTCCTCCTGGAGGATGCAATGGTACTGTAGTGGGCCAGGTCCGAGCCGGCAGTAGTGGAGGGACAACCTAATACCACTCAAGCCTTTAATACCTCCTAAGTTGGACGTGTCCGAGATTACTCACACGACTTGAAGTGGCGGAGAGGGCGATGCCAGTGGTCTTGCGGTGGCCATTGGAGCATTGACAACATTGTTCACAGGTAGCATAGGCATCACAGACAACGGACACTGACAAGGCGTTGATTTTGTGATAGGTCACGCAAGTCCTCCGGCTCAGGGCACCGCGCACACGCCTGCGTTAGGGCCGGCGGGCCTATGGATGATCAGAGTTCCGATGTCTGCTGCCGATCTTACTTTACACAGCAACGCTCTCACGCTGCCTGCAAACCTTACCACACCTCCTGCAAGTTGTTTCATGCTAGTGATGACAGCCCAATGTTCTCCTGAAAAGCTCGCATGCAGGAGAGCTAATTGACACCTTCTTATAGAAATTTCTCCGGCGTTGATATTGACACTGTTATGGTGAAGTGAGTAGGAATCATGAAGCGAGAGACGTCCTTCCGTCACGGTCCGATACCGCGGCGAGACGAGACGAAGCGAGGCCAGCTGTCGGACCGCTCAACGGGCCTAAAGTTGACTACGAATCCTCCCAGCTTGTCGTGCTCTAGCCGAGAGCTCGCCAGCCATTTGATCGGCATGTCGTAGGTGCCTTGGTTTCCGGCGTCATCTCTACCTGCTTTATCGAAAGGGAGCTCGGAAATGCGGATGACGCCGGCAGGATGTGAAGAAGGATCTTATGTTCACAGCCAATTGATGCTCAACTTTCGGTACACATAAGGGCGTCAACCGATGTGGCACGATACAGTACATGCTTCCGGCATGATGGTTGGCCTGCACGAGCTCCACACGTCCGTTTGACGCGTCTGTGCAGGCGTATTCATCACAATCATTCGCTATGAGGCCCATGACCAGACGATTCCGAATCCCTCAACACACGCGTTAACTCCTTCACCGTTAACCTGTGCGCAATCTTCTGCTCTCGGGACCCTGTCCAACTGCCGTTTGATCTGCTGCCGCAACCTACGCTGCTACAGAAAAGTCAACTTGGGTCACACACTCAGTTTCCTGTCTTAGCCTGGAAAAAATCCTTGGTGATCGCTCCACACGTCCTCATACTGGCCTGCACGATTGCACGCCAGCTTGTGCGGAGCGGTAGCGAACTGCATCTACGCGAATGCTCTGTGCAACGTCGTCTTGTAACATATTCCATCCTCGCTCCGGCGTTTTCATGCGCCCTCATAGTCTCCTTCCTCGCCCCGGGCCCCTGCGATGGGCTGAGTGAGATGTCGCAAAGCACCGAACTCCACGTCCCAGATGGTTATTATCCGCCATTCGCCGCCGTCACAGATACAGACCATGGCGCGTACATTATCATTGCTGTCTCTTTGGGAACAACTTTAGTCTTGATCTCGAGCTTCATCCGGGCATTTATCAGAATCTCCTTTGCCCAGAGAGCGGGCTTGGACGACGCATTTCTGGGCGCTGCAACAGTAGGTGATTTGGCAGTGAGCGGTGTCGATAACACTTGTGTTGACGTGACGAGCAGACTCTTGCGATCATACAGTCATGCATCATCCTTGGTGCATGCTCACGCGGCTTGGGTCGGTCAACTTTTCTCCTTTCAGAAGGTGCGATTGACAGTATTCAGAAGGTACATAATTCGCACGTACTCAAGCTTGCAGCTAGTACTGACTAATTTTGGTAGTCATACTACGCCAGCAACATCTTCGTCACGCTCTCCCTTGCTCTGTCAAGGTGTTGCGTTTTGATCTTCGTTCTCCGCCTCACGCCTATCGAATCGCACAGACGAGTCGCTTACGGTATTATAATCGCAACGGCACTATGGGCGTTTGGCGCAGTCCTTTCGTCAGCGCTACAATGTGATCCTTCGCAACCATGGAAACTAATTGGCCAATCTTGTGGAAATGTATACACCCGACTAAAAGCAGTGTGTATACTCGACGCCATCATGGAAGCAGCTGTTGTTGCATGCACGGCATTCATGATTCGGCCATTGAAAACACCAGCCTCGAAGAAATTCGTCGTTGTTTTCGTGTTCAGCTTTCGGTTGCCAATTATCATCATCATCGCATTTCGTCTGCGCGCTTTCCACCACATTGGATTGACCACGGACTTCACCTTCCTGGAAACCATCTATATCGCCCTCACACAAACTCAAGTCAACTACTCACTCATCTCCGCGACAATACCGAACTTGCGACCGATCATCAACAACCTAAATACACACTACGGCGCTATGGGAGAATCGACACTAACAGGATCGAATTCGAACTCGGGCACTCGTACCACGGCAGGACTACGCTCGTCCCGCAGAGGTAGTCGCCGCAGCAGCCTGGGAAACGTGCTCGCCATGGGTCCACTGAAACGCTTCAAGTCCAAAGCGAAAGACAGCAGTGCAAAAGGCAGTGGTGGTGGACCTCGAGGCGAAGACTGGGATGAAATGCCCGTACTGGAGACTGTTCCAAGCATCGGAACGCAGGCTGTCGAGACTGGCTCTAGCGCGCATGTGTCTGCAAACAGGGATGCGGGCAACAGTGTTGTACCTACGATGCGCGATATGGACGGGTCAAGCGCGGTGAGCGGCGAGAGCCAGCGGATGATCATCAGGAAAGAGGTGGATATACACGTCCAGAGTGACGGACGGTGAAAATGCTACTACTACCTGAGGTCCTGACTGGATTCCAAATAACGTCAACCACTGAGATCACAATATTCCGGAAACAGTGTACCCACTTCGGATGTTTTTGTGAATCATCTCGAGCACACTAGAGAAATCACATTCTGTCCTGGAGCTATATGTGCTACCTGAGCATACATTTTTCGACAGATAATATCCGTGGTCAAGCGAAATTCAAGAGTCAAGCTCGAGTGTCCGTAACGAACAGCCAAATCAACGCGCCAAACTCCTATCATCCCATCATCAGTTCATCCTTACAATAACTAGCCAAACCGCACCCAAGCCCCGCCCCCCAAGACCCAACAACAACCACCCTCACAAATCCGTCGCCGGATTAAACAACACAACCGCATCCGCATACTTGTTCGCCACAACCATGCACGTCGCCCTCTTGAGAATATTCTTCAACCCCGTCAACTTGTCACACACAGCCCACATATCCGTGCGGAACTTCCAGTCCGTCCTTGCCTTGTTGACAGGGTTCCACTGCTTCTTGTTGGAAAAGTTCGTGTCGCCGAAATCGTGGCGCTGGCACGGCGGGATGAAATTGAAACCCAGCGGACGGTCCGGGCTGAGGGTGCATGCGTTGGAGTACCAGTCGAAGCAGCTGGGGTTTTTGGCGTTGCGGGCTTTCTGGAATTTGTCCATGCCTGGTTTGGGGAGGCATGTAAGTGAGGGATCTGGGAAGTGGAGATGTTCCCATGGGGAACCCAGAAGGAGGAAGGACTCACTGTAATCGAACATGATCTCCTTGATTTTGGCGAGAGTGCATGGGCCGACTTGTGCGGCTGCCGGGTCACGCTCTTCGATATCGTTCTCGGTGTCGTTTTTTAGGAGCTGGTCAAGATTGTCGAAGCCTGCAAACTCGGGGAAGGCGTGGAAGTCGACATCTTTCGCGGGCTCAGCGGTAGCTGGAAGGGCTAGGATAGAGGGAAAGAGCGTGAAAGCAAGTGGGAGGAGGACGAGGAGATTCATGATTGCTTAAGTGAAGTAAGACTGCTGGGTTCTGAGAAGTTGTCTTGGACGGTGTGCAATCAAAACCGACTTGGGCTGGATTCGTTGTGTTGAGATGAGTAAATCAAGACAGGCCCGAGCAAGCTCTTTATACACAATATATCCTGTAAGTGTGGCCTTTGCCAGCTCACAACCTTCCGATCATTGTCACCTATCGCCTCCAATGTTACTCTGCTTGGAAGCATGAAGTCGTACAGCAATTGCTTGGAGCGTGTTGGTGGCCCCTCTAGCTCGTCCACATTCCTCGCAACAAAGGCACCGATGTCGACCAACATGAAATCGTGTTCCCTGATAGGTCCAATGGTACTGTATGTCTCGGCGGTTGATGAGCTGCACATTGGCCTAGGCCATTGGCAACAGCCCGAGCACTGCCCCGAGGGGTGCGAGTTGTGGCGTGATGCATTCATTATCCAGCTCTCAAGTGCTTGCTTGCTTGGTTACCGTGCTCTCTCCTACAAATTGCCACTCCCTCGGTGCCAATATCAGCGGGCTTCGACAAAAGTATAACATCAGTTGGTGGCTGAGACACTTCCCATGCTCCACCAGCCATACCCTCCTTCAACTCATCACACACTGCAATGCGAAGTCTGAGAACGCAAAACACAGCCCCAATGGTAGGTAAGTAGCCACGCCCTGCATGTTAGTAGCGGCATGACCCCTCCATCCACGCCAGGCACATGTACCACCACCGCAGCCATGCATGACATCCCCTACGTGACACCAACAACATCCTTAGCGAGAAGCCAAGAAAAAACTCCAAAACAACCAAAACCTACCATCATGCATCGCCGTTTCCGAAAACTCTGACAGGGTAGGTAAATATAGACAAAGCGGCTACCGCTTGCTCGAAAAAACGAGGCTGAAAGCAATGATTGGACGCCGGGGTAACGAAGAAGCGGCTCTTGGCCGAATGGTAAAGAGATGCAGCTTGGTATGTACCTATCGAGTAAGATGTTTCATGTGAAAGGCAAAAAAAGCTAAGCAAAAAACAGTGTATGTCGTACAGTCCCTATGACGGGGTGGAAAAAGAAAATCGAGAACGAAGCACGAGACTCTGTCCCAGTCGCACACTCGAGTTTGACGGCAGTGCCAGCCAGCATGGAGCCGGAAGAGGGATCAGGCCATCGAGACCTGATAAAAGAAGAAGAGAAGATGCAAACCGAAACGAAGAAGAAAAAACAGCACACGCCCGCCCTTCTACGCATGGAACCTCCCATAGGACAGTAAAGTGCAGATGTAACGATGCAAAACAAAAAAACATGCTCATGTAGACCAGGTATAGAACGAAGGAAGAAAAACAAACAAACAAGCCTGCGCGGTACAAAAAGTCCTGTATCCAGACGAGCCGGTTCTGAAAGGATGATAAAAACTGCCATGTACCGAGGTTGGACTCTTTTCCGGTGGAAAATAATGGTTTCATCGCCGAGGATTCATGAACCTCACTGCTGCTTCTTCTTCTCTTCCTTCGGACCCTCCCACCACTCGCTGATGCCATCCTTGACCTTCTCCCAGAGACTGCGATTTAGCCTGTTGCTAAGTTGGCGGAAGTTGTACATCTCGCCCCAGCAGTCGCGTCCCCATTCGCAGCCGGCCATATTGACGAGGAAGTCTCGCTCGCTCTCCTGGTAATGCACACCTTGGATACCGCACTCTTGCGGCTCGTCGGTGGGCTTGAGTGAAGAACAGCCACCAGCCGGTAGGCCGCGGTCATCACCGCAAGCTCCTTGCGGGAAAGCGTTGATGCTGCGCTGGGGGATAAACGCCGTGTTTGGTCGGATCCATGGCTGGTTCGTGTAGATGTACTCGAGAGCATCCTGCTCCTTGTGCTCCCATTCCATGTGGCGCTGTTCGTAGAAGACCGGGTCCCACCAGATATCAAGCAATCTGTCGGTCCAGGCGCTACGGCGAACGAAGAAGGATCCAAGGTTGAAGCCGCCGCAATCTTGAGGTACGATCAAGTTAATGCTTTCTGGGATGCCGTCGCCGACTGCACTCGAGGTAAGTGGGTCGAGGTAATTTTGATACTGCGGTGCATCCTTGTCGCCCGAGGTGCCGTTCGGAGGGTGTTGAATCTTAAGCGGGTTGTAGACGTTGATGTCGCGGTAGGTAGTGTCGCCCAAATTGTTGAAGATGTGTTTCTGTAGAGAGACCTGCGGCTCCATGACGAAAGTGTTCAGATCAAGCCACCAGAACCTGAAATCCTGTTAGTATGTTACTTCAACATCAATACTTGGATCGACTCACCATTCAGCATCAGGATACTTGCGCATGCTGTTCCTGATCACATCCACCTTCTCCCAGCTCTCTCTCCACTCGTGTGCGTAGCGTTTCTTCGTGCTCATATCGACAATTTCCAATTCGTAACCCCATTCAGCTGCGTATTTCTTTTTGTTCT
>Ga0265797_10004241_pt1 | contig 22093 bp, 20 predicted proteins | sample P2T30metagenome_FD_192433 | JGI IMG/M metagenome (GOLD analysis project Ga0265797, IMG submission 192433) | Plant litter microbial communities from East Loma Ridge, Irvine, California - P2 T30 | ecosystem: Environmental > Terrestrial > Plant litter > Unclassified | place: USA: California... | reverse complement strand
TAGGGACCCGGAGGCGCGCTCCACCCCGCCGCGACGGGTCATTCCGGCGACGAAAAGGGTGGACCGGTCGGTCGGGTGGGTGAGCGGGTGAGGCGCGGGGTCACCCGTCCCTCACCCGTCCACCCACCCGTCGGGGGGTGAGCCGTGTCCCTACGGGACGAGCAGGCCCTGCGTCTGCGTCGTGGCGCGCGTGTAGCGCTCCTGCACGTTCGACCAGTCGACGATGTTCCAGAACGCCTTGACGTAGTCGGCGCGGACGTTCTTGTAGTCGAGGTAGTAGGCGTGCTCCCACACGTCGAGCATGAGCAGCGGCACGAGGCCGAGCGGCACGTTGCCCTGCTGGTCGAAGAGCTGGAACACGGCCAGCTTCTGACCGATCGAGTCGTACGCGAGCACCGACCAGCCGGAGCCCTGCACGCCGAGCGCGGTGGCCGTGAAGTGCGCGGTGAACTGGTCGAACGAACCGAACTGCTCGCCGATCGCCGTGGCCAGGTCGCCGGTGGGCTCGCCGCCGCCCTCGGGCGACATGTTCGTCCAGAAGATCGAGTGGTTGACGTGTCCGCCGAGGTTGAACGCGAGGTCCTTCTCGAGCTTGTTGACGTTCGCCAGGTCGCCCTTCTCGCGGGCGTCGGCGAGCTGCGACAGCGCGGTGTTCGCGCCGGTCACGTACGCCTGGTGGTGCTTCGAGTGGTGCAGCTCCATGATCTGGCCGCTGATGCTCGGGGCGAGGGCGCCGTAGTCGTAGGAGAGGTCGGGAAGGGTGTACTCAGCCATGTGGTGGTGTCCTTTCTGTGACGCCCCCACCGTACGCCCGTCCCAGGGGTACCTTCAGGCCGGGACCAGCGATCGGACAGGAGGCTCCCATGGCGCTCTTCGGCGGCTCCTCGCGACGACGGCAGGCGGACCCGCGCCTGCCCCCGGGCCAGTACCTCGAGCAGGGCTTCCCGGTGCTCAGCGCGGGCCCCACGCCGAACATCAAGCGCTGGGAGCTCGTCGTCGCCACCGAGACGGCGACCCGCACCTGGACCTGGCAGGAGTTCCTCGCCCTGCCGCAGGAGCAGGTCGAGACCGACATCCACTGCGTCACGAGCTGGTCGAAGCTCGGCACCCGCTGGACCGGCGTCTCGCTCGACACCCTCTTCGACGGCCTCGAGACCACGCACGAGCACGCCATGGCGTCCAGCCACGGCGGCTACACGACCGACCTGCCGCTGTCCGAGCTGCTCGGCGGCAAGGCCTGGGTGGTGCACCGCTACGAGGGCGAGGAGCTCAGCCCCGACCACGGCGGCCCCGCCCGGCTGTTCGTCCCCGGCCTCTACTTCTGGAAGAGCGCCAAGTGGCTGCACGGCGTCCAGACGATGGCGTCGCCCCGGCGCGGCTTCTGGGAGAGCATGGGCTACCACCCTCACGGCGACCCGTGGCGCGAGGAACGGTACGCGTGACGTCCGCGCCCGACGAGGGGCCGGAGTCGCGGGTCGACCCCGCCCCGTCCGCCCCGTCGCCCGGGCCGGTCGGACCGTCCCGCGGGCCGGCCGCCTCGGTCTCGACCTGGCTGCCCGCGACGCTCGTCGGGGCGGAGCCGCTGTCGCCCACCGGGCGGGCGCTGCGCCTCCGGGTGCCGGGGATGCTGCCCGCGGTCGCCGGGCAGCACGTCGACGTGCGGCTCACCGCGCCCGACGGGTACCGGGCGACGCGGTCGTACTCCCTGAGCGACGTCCGGCGCAGCGTGCCGGGGCGCGGCCCGGGCGGGGGCGGCTCGGGCGAGGGCGGTCCGGGCGAGCACGGCTCGGGCGGGGTCGGCTCGGGCGAGGACCCCGAGGTCGAGCTCGCCGTCGAGGAGCTCGCCGACGGCGAGGTGTCGCCGTACCTCGTGCGCGACATGGAACCCGGCGACCCCGTCGAGGTACGGGGACCGATCGGCGGCTGGTTCCGGTGGCCGCCGACCCGGTTCGCCGAGGACTCCGCCGTCGGCGCCGTCATGCCCGACCCGGAGGGGGCCGCACCCGTCGACGCGTCGCCCGTGCAGCTGATCGGCGGCGGGTCGGGCGTGGCGCCGCTCGTGAGCATGCTCCGGGTGCGGGCCGGACTCGTCGACGGGCCGTCCTTCCGGCTGCTGCACAGCGTCCGCGACCCGGCGTCGCGGTGGTTCGGCGACGAGCTCGACGCGTACGCCGCCGAGGGCGTCGCCGAGGTGACCACCGTCTTGACGCGGGCGTCGCCGGCGGGGGCGACCCGCGCCTCCGGCCGTCTCACCCGCGACGAGCTGCTCGCCGCCGCGGTGCCCGCCGACCGGCACCCGGTGGTGTACGTCTGCGGGTCGAACGGCTTCGTCGCCCGCGTCGCGGAGTGGCTCGTCGGCGCCGGGCACGACCCCACCCGCGTCCGGACGGAACGCTTCGGCGGCCTCTGACGCCGGGGGCCTGCCGGTGCGCACCCCCTGCCTGCCGCCGCGCCCCCTGCCTGCGGCGGCACCTGCCTGCCGGGACGCCTGCCTACCGAGAAGGCGACAGGTCGGAGGTCCGAGGGGCCCGGGACGGGGTCGGTCCCGGGGTGTCGTGGCCGAGGTGTCGCGTCCGGCCCGGCGAGCACGGGGTACAAGCCCGACGCGTTGCGGAAAGGGCGACAGGTCAGGCGTTCGAGGGGCCCGGGACGGGGTCGGTCACGGCGTGTCGTGGCCGAGGTGTCGCGTTCGGCCGGGCGGCGTACGGGCACGGGGGCGAGCCCGTCCGGCATCGGCGGCGGCCGGAGGCGCGGGTCCGGTCCCGGGTCCGGCGGGCTTCCAGACGCAGGCTGGGAGCATGGTCGGACCCGCCCCACCGCACACCGACGCCGGAGACGCCCCATGACGCCTCGCACCCTGTTCCGCACCTTCGCCGTCGCCGAGGCGGTCACCTGGGCCCTGCTCATCGCGGGCATGCTGCTGAAGTACGTCGTCCGGCTCACGGACGTCGGGGTGAGCGTCGCGGGGCCGGTCCACGGCTTCGTGTTCCTGACGTTCGTCGTCGTGGTGGTCGTGGTCGCCGTGAACCAGCGCTGGCACGCGGGGGTGACGCTCGCTTCGCTCGCGAGCGCGGTGGTGCCGTTCGCGAGCGTCCCCGTCGAGCGCTGGCTCGACCGGTCGGGGCGCCTCGACGGCACCTGGCGGCGTGAGGCCACCGGTGACCCGCGCGACCGTCGGCCGCTCGACCGGCTGCTGCGCTGGGTGCTGGCGCACCCCGTGCCCGCGGTGGTCGTCGCCGTCGTGGGCGTCGTCGTGGTCTTCGCGGCGCTGCTCGTCGCGGGGCCGCCCGTGCAGGTCGGCGAGTAGCGCCGCCTTCTCGCGGGGAGCGGCCGCGGCGCTGCGTCGGCGGCCGTCTCGCGGTGGCGGCCGTCTCGCGCCGGCGGCCGTCTCGCGCTGGCCGCCGTCTCGCGCTGGCCGCCGTCTCGCGTCGGCGGCCGTCTCGCGCTGGCCGCCGTCTCGCGACGCCCCCTCGCGTCGGTGCGCGTGGCGCTCCCTCGGCACCGGCGTCCCGCGATGCCCGCACGCCTCCCCTGCGGCCCCACCCCGCACGGCGGCGGCTTTCTCGCGCGGCGGTGGCCTTTTTCGCACCGCCGTGCGAGAAAGGCACCGCCGCACGGCTGCGAGAGAGCCACCGCCGCAGCACTCTGCGCCGATCGCCACCCGATCTTTCACGAACTAAGACATCAAGCGGCAAAGAGGCGTACCGTCGCACTCATGAACGCCACGCTGCCCCGATCGCGCCCCGTGTCCGCCCCCGCCTCGCGCGGCGACGTCGTCCGCCAGGTGGTGGTGGTCGTCACCGCGGTGCTCGCGATCGTCCTCGCCGCCTTCGGCTCGGGCGCGTTCGGTGGCGCCGAGGTCAGCGACGCCGCCGGGGGAGCGCTCAGCGCCGACGCGACGACGATCGCCCCCGCCACGCAGGCGTTCTCGATCTGGAGCGTCATCTACGCCGGCCTCGTCGCCTACGCGGTCTACCAGGCCCTGCCGGGGCAGCGCTCCCGTGACCGGCACCGTCGCCTCGGCTACTGGGTCGCGGCGTCGCTGCTGCTCAACGCCGCGTGGTTGTTCGTCGCCGTGCAGCTCGGCAGCGTCTGGGGTGCGGGCGTCGTCATCGTGGTGCTGCTGCTCGTCCTGGCGCGGATCTTCGTGCTCTGCCTCCGCACGCGCACGTCGTCGTGGGTGGACGCCGTGGTCACCGACGGCACGATGGGCCTCTACCTCGGCTGGGTGAGCATCGCGACCGCCGCGAACCTCGCCGCGGCGCTCGCGTCGTCGGGCTTCGACGCCCCGGGCCTCGGCGTCGACGGCTGGTCGGTGCTCGTGCTCGCGGTCGCCGCCGCGGTGGGCGTCGTCGTCGCGGTCGTCGGGCGCGGCCGGATCGCGCCGGCCCTCTCGCTCTCGTGGGGCCTCGCCTGGGTCGCCGTCGGACGCCTCGCGGCCGAGCCCGAGAACGCCGTGGCCGGGGTCACGGCCCTCGTCGCCGCCGCGGTCGTCCTGCTGGTCACCGTCGCCGTCCGCCTCACCCGGGGCCGGAGTCGCGACACGGCTCCCGAGGTCGCCCCGGCCTGAGCGCCTCCCGGCAGGCCGAGGGGTCGCGAATGTCGTCGAGTCTCCACTGCCGCTGGGCGAAGCGTCGCCAACGGGTCACATCCTCCGATGTGAACGCTCTGTTACATGTTGGATTGTGTGTTCCAATTCCTGCTTGTCTGTTCGTGGGAGCCGCGCACGAGGCGCGACTCCCACCGGGTGACGGTGGTGGCAGCCGCGGTCACCCGTCCCGGGCCCCGAGGGTCGAGGTCCGAGAGACGGAAGGTGGACCCATGACGACGAAACGATGGACCACAGGGCACAAGGCGGTCGCCTGTGTTGTGCTCGCATCCTCCGGGTTCCTCGGGATGAGCACCGCAGCCTCGGCGGCACCTGCTCAGGCAGTGTCACACACCGTGACTGCATCTACGCAGGCAGAGGCGCTCTCGTCTGCCGTCAACGCGACTCCCGGTCGCGTCGCTCCCGCACCGAGCATCGGCGGCGACTCGTCGGTCTCGTCCCAGCGGGGCAAGCTCGACTCGGTCGTGGCTGCGATTAAGCGCATTCCGGGGCTTTTCTCGACTGTGGTCCAAGGCGCGAAAAAGGTCTTCTCGTGGTTCAACGCGAACGTGTGGCCAAAAGTCAAAGCCGCGATCGGAGTCATCTCGAACCTGGTGACGGCATGGGAGATCTGGCAGCTCTTCCACTGACAGGGACGACTGCTCGACGGTGAGTCGTGGAAGCATCCACGGCTCGCCGTCAGCAGCGAGAGGAGAGGGACGGATGACGCGTTCGCGTGCAGACGGAGAGCGGCGCCCGGGATCGATGCCGGTCGTCGTGGCCGTGGCGGGGCTGGTCCTCGTGGCCTTCGGGACAGTGCTGGTGTGGGTGGGGGCGCCGCTGGCCCTCGTACCCGTCGCGACGGGAGTCGGGCTGACGGTCGCGGTCGAGAACCGATGGCCGGGCGGGAACGCGGCCCCCGGGGCGTTCCTCGCCTCGGTCCCGCTGCTGGTGCTCGTCGTCGTCGGGCTCGTTCGTGGGTGACGACGTGCCCCTGGTCGTCGACGGGCTCGTGAAGCGGCGGCGGCGCACCACGGTGCTCGACGACGTGTCCTTCACGGTGGGGCGCGGTGCCGTCACCGCCCTGCTGGGGCACAACGGGTCGGGCAAGTCCACGACGCTCCGGCTCGTCGCGGGCGTGCTCCGACCGGACGAGGGTGACGTGAGGATCTTCGGTCGCCCGCTCGCCGAGCGCCGGCACCCCGCGACGGTCGTCGGGTGCCTGCTCGACGCGTCGGCGCTACATCCGGGGCGGACCGTGCGCGAGACCGTCCGGGTCCTGTCGCCCCTCGTGCCGGCGCCCCGGTCTCGCGGGGACGAGTGCCTCGAGATGGTGGGCCTGTCGTCGGTGGCCCGTCGTCGCGTGGGGGCGCTGTCCCTCGGCATGCGCCAGAGGCTCGCGCTCGCCCTGGCCCTGCTCGGGGCGCCTGGGCTCCTGGTGCTCGACGAGCCCACGAACGGCCTCGACCCCGAGGGACGCGCCTGGTTGCGGCAGCTGCTCCGCGAGCACCGGGACGCGGGCGGCAGCGTCGTGCTCGCGACGCACCAGCTGGACGACGTCGAGGCGTTGGCGGACGAGGTCCTCGTCCTCGAGCAGGGCCGCCTCGTGCGGTCGGGACCGCCGGACCGCGCCCGCGCCCGCGCCACCGTGCTCGTGCGGAGCACGGACGACGACGCCCTCGCCCGGGCGCTCGCCACTCGGGGGCACGTCGTCGTGGAAGAGGCCGGCGGTCTCCGCGTGGCGGCCCCCGCTGTCGAGGTCTCCGCCGTGGCCGCCGAGCGGGGAGTCCTGCTCGCGGCCCTCGTGCCCGTCGGTGGCGACCGTCCCGAGGAGCACGCATGGGCACGCTGATCCTGGTCGAGGCGCGCAAGGCCGCCGACACACGGGGGGCCCTCGTCCTGCTGGCGGTGGTCGTCCTCCTCGGCGCCGCGGCCGTCGTCCTCGTCGAGGCGACGGACCCGACGCTGACGGGCTACGTGTCGGCACCGGGCATCCCGCTCGCGGCGCTCCTGCCGGTGTGGAGCGTCCTAGCGGTCTCGGGCGACCGCATCCACCGGACGCACCTCGTCGGCTACGCCGTCGAGCCCAGGCGCCTCCGGGTCGTGGTCGCGCGCACGATCGCCGTGGTCGTCGGGGCGGTGCTCGTCGCCAGCGTGTCGTGCGCGCTGGCGGCGGGGCTGTTCGTCGTGCTGCACGGCGGGGGCGCCGTGACCACCGAGGCGGGCGCAGCCCTCCGTGCCGCGGCCAGTGTCGTCGCCATTGGCCTGAACGGTGCGCTCACGGGGGTCGCCGCGGCGAGCGTCGTCCGCTCCGTCCCCCTCGCGATCGTGCTCGTCGTGCTCGGGCCGGTCACGATCGACGTCGTCGCGGCGCTCCTCGTCCCGACCGTCGCACCGTGGATCTCGGTCCTCGTGCTGACGTCCTGGACGAGTGCCCCGAGCACGTCGTGGGGACCCGTCGGCGATGCTCCCGGCGTGGGGCAGGCGTTGGCCTCGCTGGGCCTCTGGGTCGTGCTGCCCCTGGTCGTCGGCACCGTGCGGCACCTGCGCGAGGACCTCGCCTGAAGCAGCCCGCGCAGGGCCGGGACGCGGCCCCGCCCCACGCGGGACCGGGACGCGGCCCGGCCCGGCCCCGCGCCGGGCGCGACCGGTCCTAGCGGCCGCCCTCGAGCCTCCGGTGCCGCTGGGCGACGCCGAGGGTGCCGTACGGGTAGTCGTCGAGCCGGGGCTCGCTGACCTCGGTGAGGCGGGTGATCTCGTCGCCGGTGAGGGCGAGGCCGGACGCTCCCACGTTGTCGCGCAGCTGCTCGACGGTGCGCGCGCCGATGATGACGCTGGTGACCGCCGGGCGGGAGAGCAGCCAGGCCAGGGCGACCTGCGACTCCGACGCCTCGTGGGCGCGGGCGACGTCGCGGACGACGTCGAGCACCGCCCAGGTGCGCGGGTCGGCGTTGCGGGCCTCCCACGCCTCCATGCCGCGGGCGGGGTCCTCGCCGAGGCGGGTCGCCCCGGAGGGCGGCTCGTCGCGGACGTACTTGCCGCTCAGCCAGCCGCCGGCGAGCGGCGACCAGGGCAGCAGTCCGACGCCCGCGTCCAGTGAGGCGGGCACGATCTCGTGCTCGATGTCGCGGACGAGCAGGTTGTACTGCGGCTGCAGGGTCGCGGGCGGCGGCGTGCCGAGCGCGGCGGCGCGGTGCACGGCCTTCGTGAGCTGCCAGCCGAGGAAGTTCGACACGCCCCAGTGCGAGATCTTGCCCGCGCGCACGGCGTCGTCGAGGAACCGCAGCGTCTCGTCCACGGGGGTGAGCGCGTCCCAGGCGTGCAGCTGGTAGAGGTCGACGTGCTCCACGCCGAGCCGGGTCAGCGACGCGTCGAGCGCCCGGGTGAGGTGCCGGCGCGAGAGCCCGACGTCGTTGGGGCCCTGTCCCATGGGGAACCGGCCCTTCGTGGCGAGCACGACCTGGTCGCGCTCGGTCGGGTGCGAGGCCAGCCAGCGGCCGATGATCTCTTCGCTCGTGCCCGCCGAGTACACGTCCGCCGTGTCGACGAACGTGCCCCCTTCGTCGACGAACGCGTCGAGGATCGCGTGGGACGTGGTCTCGTCGGCCTCGGCGCCGAAGGTCATGGTGCCGAGCGTGAGCTCGGACACGACGGCACCGGTGCCGCCCATCAGTCTGTGGTCCATGCGCGCACGCTACGCTGCGGGGCCCCGGAGGACCTGTCCGCGGTCGGTCCGGGGGACGGCGCGCGGCCGTGGGGCACCGGAGGGGCGGCGCGGCTCCCGGGTCCGGTCGGTACCCGTCGGTACGCGATAGCGTGGCCCCACCGGCCGGTCAGGGCCGGACCGTCGTCGGCGCCCTCACCACGCGCCCGGGGCGGAGGGGCACGAGACGGGGGTCACGTGAGGACGGACTTCGCAGTCCAGGCGGCCAGCGACGGCAGCGTGGACACGCACGACCTGGAGCGCGCGCACGATCTGCTCCGCCGCGTGTACGGGGCGACCTCGATGCTCGCGGAGGCCGACCCGAGCCGCCCGTTCCGCTTCCGGCGTACGGTGCTCGGCGAGGACCGCTTCGCCCTGGGCCGGTTCCTCTACTCCGGGAGCCTCGAGCTCACGAGCTCGCCCCTGCCGTTCTTCGTCGTCGGGCAGCTGCACGGCGGTCGGCTCGACCTCGAGGGCGGCGGGTACCGCCACCGTGCCGAGGTCCGGACGCCGTTCGTTTTCCCCGCCTACGCCACGCACCGCGTCCGGCTCGCCGACCTCGACCTCGGCCAGGTCATGCTGGACCGGACGGCGACCGACGCGGAACTGCAGTCCCTCGGCGCCCTGCCCGCCCGGACGCCCCTGCGGTTCCGCGAGCTCACCCCCGTGTCGACGGCGGCCGTCCGCCACTGGCAGTCGCTGTCGTCGCACGTGTACCGCGACGTCATCGGCAACGACGAGGCGATGGCGAGCGCGCTCGTGCGCGGCTCGGTGTTCCGGATGCTCGTCACGGCCCTCGTCGAGACGTTCCCGTCGAACGTCGCACCGGTCGCGGACGAGCCGGGTCGCGTCCCGCTGCCGCAGACCGTCCGTCGTGCCCTGTCGTACATCGAGGAGCACGCCGCCGAGGACGTGGGCGTCGCGGAGATCGCGGACGCCGCCCGGCTCACGCCGCGCGGCCTGCAGCTCGCGTTCCGTCGTCACCTCGACACGACGCCGCTCGCGGCCCTGCGGGCGGAGCGGTTGCGCCGCGCCCACGACGACCTCCGCACCGGCTCGCCCGCCCAGGGCGACACGGTCGTCGCCATCGCCGCCCGGTGGGGCTTCGCCCACCAGGGCCGCTTCGCCGCGGCGTACCAGGAGGCGTACGGCCGCTCCCCGAGGACGACCCTCGAGAGCTGACCCCGCGACCCTTCCGCACCGATCGTCCCCCACGCGGGGGGCACCACGCGGGAGGGGCCTTCGCTGCCGGGCCGAGGGGTTCGCTCGGTGACCCGGGCCGTGACGGACGCCACGGCGTCACCGACACTGGGGACACCTCGCGGTGATCAGGGTTCAGGACCGCGAGTGGGGCTCGGGGGGCCGTTCGGGTCGATCCCCCGTGCCGACCCGCCGGCGCGCGTCCGTGATCGCCGCGCACCGGCGGGTCCTCTGGCCGTCACGCCTCCGGGGCACCGTCCGCCCCGGGACGGGCGTCGCGCCCCAGGACCGGCGTCACGCCTCAGGACCGGCGTCACGCCTCCGGGGCGCCGCCCGCGGTCGACGGGTGCGCCGAGACGTCGGTGCGCAGGAACGAGCGGTGCGACCGCGACGCCGTCGGCCCGCGCTGCCCCTGGTACCGCGACCCCGCCTCGGTGGAGCCGTAGGGGTGCTCGGCCGGCGAGCTGAGCCGGAAGAAGCAGAGCTGCCCGATCTTCATGCCCGGCCACAGGGTGATCGGCAGCGTGGCCACGTTCGACAGCTCGAGGGTCACGTGCCCGCCGAAGCCGGGGTCGATGAAGCCCGCCGTCGAGTGCGTGAGCAGCCCGAGGCGGCCCAGCGAGCTCTTGCCCTCGAGGCGCGCGGCGACGTCGTCGGGCAGCGTCACGAACTCGTACGTGCTGCCGAGCACGAACTCGCCCGGGTGCAGCACGAACGGCTCGTCGGCGGCGGTCTCGACGAGGCGGGTCAGCTCGGGCTGGTCCTGCGACGGGTCGATGAACGGGTACTTGTGGTTGTCGAAGAGGCGGAAGAAGCGGTCCAGCCGCACGTCGATGCTCGCCGGCTGCAGGAGCGCCGGCTCGTACGGGTCGAGGCCGATGCGGCCGGAGTCGAGCTCGAGGGCGATGTCGCGGTCGGAGAGCAGCACCCGTCGAGCATAGGGCGGCCGGTGCGGCGGCCGGACGCGAGGCCGGACGCGCGGCCGGTGCGGCGGCCGGTGCCGGCTCGGAGCGGCAGGGGGCAGACTCGGTCCCATGCGTGCCGTCACGATCTCCCGCCCCGGAGGACCCGAGGTCCTCGTCGTCTCCGAGCTGCCCGAGCCGGTCCCCGGACCGCACGAGGTCGTCGTCGACGTCGCCGCCGCGGGGGTCAACCGGGCCGACGTGAGCCAGCGGCAGGGCCACTACCCGCCGCCCGCCGGGGCCCCCGACTGGCCGGGCCTCGAGGTGTCCGGCACGATCGTCGCCCTCGGCGACTCCGTCACGTCGTGGCGCGTCGGCGACCACGTCGTCGCCCTGCTGGGCGGCGGCGGCTACGCCGACCGCGTCGCCGTCGACGCCGGCCTCGTGCTGCCCCTGCCCGCCGGGGTCGACCTCGTGCTCGCGGCGGGACTGCCGGAGGCGGTGGCCACCGTGTGGTCGAACGTGTTCCTCGCCGCCGACCTGCAGCCCGGCGAGACGCTGCTGGTGCACGGCGGCACGAGCGGGGTCGGCTCCGTCGCGATCCAGCTCGCCGTCGCCCGGGGGGCCACCGTGCTCGCCACCGCCGGCGGCGCCGAGAAGGTGGCGCTCTGCGAGGAGCTCGGGGCGACCCGCGGCATCGACTACCGGTCGGAGGACTTCGTCGCCGTCGTCGACGAGGCCACCGGCGGCCGCGGCGTGGACGTCGTGCTCGACCTCGTCGGCGGCGACTACCTCGACCGGGACCTCGCGGCCCTCGCCACCGGCGGCCGGGTCATGCTCATCGCCACCCAGGGCGGCCGGGAGGCGACGATCGACGCGGGCGTGCTCATGGCCAAGCGGGCCCGGCTCTGGGGCACCACCCTGCGCGCCCGGCCGCTCGAGGAGCGTAGCGCCATCCTGGCGTCGGTGCGCGAGCACGTGTGGCCGCACGTCGTCGCGAAGGAGGTGCGGGTGGTCCTCGACAGCGTGTGGGCCCTCGAGAACGCGGCCGCGGCCCACCGGCACATGGAGTCGGGGTCGCACGCCGGCAAGATCCTGCTCGCCGTGCGCTGAGCGCCCACCGGACCCGGCCGCGCACGGCGTGGTTGCATCGGGGTCGACCGACGTCGGCAGCGTGGTGAGGAGAGGCATGGCGGCCCAGCTCGAGGACGCGTCCGACGGCACCCTCGCCCGCCGTGCCGCGGACGGCGACGAGCGCGCCTTCGAGGTGCTGCTGCGCCGTCACGCGTCGCTCATGACCGCCTACGCCGTGCGCCTCACCCGGTCACGGGCCGACGCCGTCGACGCCGTGCAGGAGGCGTCGATCACCATCTGGCGCGACCTGCCGAGCCTGCGCGAGCCCGACGCCGTGCGGGGCTGGATGATGCGCATCGTCTCGCGCAAGTCCGTCGACGTGGTGCGACGACGCCGGCCGACCGACGACGTCGACGACCTCGAGCTCCCCGGCGACGACGCCACGGGGCCCGAGCGCTCCGCCGAGTCCGGAGACGCCATGGCCGCGCTCCGCGCCGCGCTCGGCCGACTGCCCGCGGGCCAGCGCCAGGTGTGGCTGCTCCGCGAGGTCGGCGGCGACTCCTACGGGGACATCGCGGCCGCGACCGGGCTCAGCACCACCGCCGTGCGCGGCCAGCTCGCCCGGGCCCGCGAGACCCTCACCCGCGAGATGGAGGCATGGAGATGACCGACCGACCCGGCACCGACGCGGGGAGCGAGACGGGCGGGGTCGCGACTCCGGCCCCCGCGCCCGCCGCCGGCGCGGCCTCCTGGCCGATCGCGCCCGGCGAGGCCTCGCCCGCCGCGCAGGGCGAGCGCCCCGCGAACGCGGAGCCCGACGTGCGCGGGGCGGGTGCGACCCGGCACGCGGCCGCGACGGCCGCCGCCGACGCGGACGGGGCCGACGACGCCGCGCGGGACGTCGACCCCGGCGCCGCGAGCACCGAACGGCTCGCCGACTACCTCGACGCCGGACGGCAGCCGTGGGACCCCGCCCTCGAGGAGCACCCCGGCAACCGGGCCCGCCTCGCCGCGATGGAACGGCTCCGCGCCCTCACCGGCCGGATGCTCGCCGACGACGCCGAGGCCGAACGCGACGCGACGCCGTCCTGGGTCGCGGGGGTCCTCGACCAGGTGCGGCAGGAGGCGCGCACCGGCCGCGACATCCCGCTCGCCCCGCCCGGCGAGCGGGTGCAGCTCACCCTCACCGAGGGGGCCGTGCGCGGCCTCGTCCGCGAGGCCGGCGACGGCGTCGACGGCTGCGTGGTGCTCGCGTGCCGGCTCGACGGGGACGTCACCGTGCCCGGGGAGCCCGTCGTCGTGTCCGTCGTCGTCAGCGTCCTCTTCGGGCGCTCCTTCGACGAGGTGTCCGACGCCGTGCGCGCCGCCGTGGCCGCCGCCCTCGCCGAGCAGACCGAGATCGTCGTGGCACGCCTCGACGTGTCCGTCCGCGACGTCCACGAACTCGCCCACGACGAGGGGAGCACCCGATGAGCGACCAGCGACCCCTCTCCGGAGGCGCACCCGTCGGACCCGACGGCGGCACCGCCGTCGGCACCGGAGGGAGCTCGCCCGCACGGCCCGACGACGTCGCGGGCGCCCCGCCCGGCGGTGACGACGCGCTCGCCGAGGCGGTGCTCGGCGAGGGCGACCCCGCCGAGGTCGCGACGGCGGACGCGGCCGCGGTGGACGGCGCGTCGGCGCCCGGCGACGCGGGGGCGCGATCGGACGAGGCGGACGGCGTGCCGACGTCGGGTGACGCCGGGGCGCGACCGGACGAGGCCCGCGACCTCACGGCGCTCGCCGAGGAGCTCGGCGCGTGCGCCGCGGGCGTCCCCGGCGTCGCCCAGGTGCGGCCCCGGCCCGGCTTCGCGGCGCTCGCCCAGCAGGTCGTCGAGGGAGTGCGGCGCTGGCGCGACCTGCGGACCGTCGTCGGCGGCGGAGCCCCCGCCGCGCCCGGCGCCTCCGCGCCTGGCGCCTCTGCACCTGGCGCCTCTGCATCTGTCGTGGGGCTCGCCGTCTCGGACGCCGAGGTGCGCATCACCCTCGACGTCGCCGTCGCGGACGGGCACGCCGGCCCCGCGGTCGCGCGCGCCGTCGTGGCGGAGCTCCTCGCGCATCCGGCCCTCGCCGACCTGCCCGAGGCGTGGGTCGACCTGCGCATCGTCTCGATCGGCTGACCCGGCCGCGGCCGCGGTCGGCGCGGGCTCGCCGGCGCGGACTCGTCGGCGCGGAGCCGGCTGGCTTGTGCGGACGACCGGCCGGAGGCGCGCCCCCGCTCGGGCGCTCGGCTTGCTACAGTGGGCGGGTACGCCTCAGGGCGTGCCGCGCGAGTGTAGTTCAATGGTAGAACTCCAGCTTCCCAAGCTGGTAGCGCGGGTTCGATTCCCGTCACTCGCTCCACGTCCCGCTGTGGACCGCGGCGTTCCTCGACAGGTTCGACCCTCGTTCCACGCGGTCAGCGACCTGCGACGGTGGGCATCGACGCGACGCGCACTCCCCTGCTCGGACGGTCCTCGCGATGTAGGCCCTGGGCAGTCGCTCTGCGCTCATGTGTGTCTGAGGAGCCATCTGGTCTGACGCATCGAGCAGCCTGCGCGACGACCAGCTCTGCCTCCGCGTCGGTGTCCTCGGTGCGCTGACTCGAGGCCCGGTCCCTAGGATGCGAGCAGCGCTCATATGATCGACCCATGGGGCACAAGGAACCGATGACGATCGCTGACGCTCTGCGACAGATCCAGGAGAGGAGGCTCATACTCCCGGCGATCCAGCGGGAGTACGTCTGGAAGCCGTCGCAGGTAATCCGCGTCTTCGACTCGGTCATGCGCGGCTACCCGGTCGGCAGCTTCCTCTCGTGGAGGGTGATGCCGGACACCATCAGTGACTTCAAGTTCTACGGTTTCATGAAGGACTACAGCGCGTTCGACAACCGCCACAACCCCGTCGTCGACATCCCAACGGACCGCGAAGTGGTCGCGATCCTGGACGGGCAACAGCGACTGACGTCGCTCAACATCGGCCTTCGAGGAACGTACGCGTACAAGAACCACGGGGGATGGGCGAACAAGTCCTGGTCGTACCCGGAGCGTCGGCTCTTCCTCAACCTCGCTGGCGAAGCGCCCGACAACGAGCTCGGGCTGAAGTACCACTTCCAGTTCCTGACCGAGTCCGACGTCGAGGCGGCGCACGACGATGAGTCGAGGATCTGGCTTCCTGTGGCGGAGGTCTTCGAGGCTTCGGAGATGTCCTCGTTGATCCAGCTCCTCGCCAAGTACGGCGTGGGCAATGATCCTGTTGCTTCCGGCCTGGTCAGTACGTTGTGGGACGCGATCCACAAGAGCGCCTCGTTGCACTTCTACGAGGAGACCGAGCAGGACATCGAACGCGTCTTGGACATCTTTGTGCGGGTCAATTCGGGAGGGACGGTCCTGTCCTACAGCGACCTCCTCCTGTCGATCGCGACCGCGCAATGGGAGGGTGACGCCCGCGCGGCAGTCCACGGTCTCGTGGACGAGCTCAACCACACAGGCAACGGCTTCGGCTTCTCGCGCGACACCGTGCTCAAAGCCGGGCTGGTGCTCAACGACGTCCGCGACATCAGCTTCAAGGTCAAGAACTTCACCGCCGCGAACATGGCGCAGCTCGAGGACGGTTGGGACACGCTCAGCGCCTCGCTCCAGGTGGCCGTCGGGTTGTTGAGCGACTTCGGTCTGTCCGGCGGCTCGCTCACGGCAGACAGTGTCCTCATCCCCGTCGCCTACTACGTGCATCACCGGAAGCTGGATCACGCCTACCGGCAGTCCCCGAACACGCGGAACGACCGCCTGGCGCTGCGTTCGTGGGTCCTGCGCTCGTTGATCGTCCGGGGCGTCTGGGGCTCGGGCTTGGACACGCTCCTCCGCGACGTCCGGGAGGTCATCAGGGCTGAGGGCGGCCAGGACTTCCCCGTCGCGGCGATCGAACGAGCGATGGCAGCGCGAGGCAAATCCCTCGAAGTGACCGATGCCCTCGTGGACGACGTGCTGCGCCTCGAGTACGGACGTCCGCGGACGTTCGCCGTCCTCGCGGCGCTGTTCCCCCACGTGGACACTCGCAACCAGTTCCACGTCGACCACATCTTCCCCGCGTCTCTCCTCGAACAGAAGAGTCTTCGCCAGCTCGCGAGGAGTGACGGCACACCGCAGTTCACACCCGACGAGATCGACGAACTCACCGAGCACAAGGATCAGCTCCCGAACTTGGAGCTGCTCCCGGGGCTGGACAACATCGGCAAGCTCGCTGAAGCACCAGCGAGCTGGGTGGCGGCCAACTACGCGACCTCCGAAGAGCGGAGTTCGTTCTTGGAGCGGAACGCGTTGCCGACGCAGCTGCCTTCGCATGCAGCTGAGTTCGACGCGTTCTTCCGTGCGCGTCGGGAGCTCCTCGAGACGCGCATCCGGACGGCTCTCAGGCCGGCTGCCCAGAGAACCGCGCCGAGACCGCCGGCCGTGTCGGCACTTGACGAAGAACTCGCGGGAGGCGACGACGTCGACTGAGCAGGGACTGCGTCGAGGACGACCCGCGGTCTCGATGACCAGGACGTCCACGCGTCACGCGGCCGCGTAGCGCGGTGCCATCGACTCCATCTGGTCCATGACGAGCTTGATCGCCTCGGGCTGCTTGTCCGGCGGGTACTTGTACTTGACGAGCAGCCGCTTGATCGACGACCGCAGCTTGGCGCGCACGTCGTCACGTACGGTCCAGTCGGTGCGCACGTCCCGCCGCATGACGGCGACGAGTTCTCGGGCGATCTGCGCGAGCACGTCCTCGCCCTGCACGTCCACCGCCGACTCGTTGGTGGCGACGGCGTCGTAGAAGGCGAGCTCGTCGCTGGACAGCGGTGGAGAGAAGCGCGTTCCCCGCGATGCCTCGGCCGCGACGTCCTTCGCCAGGTCGACCAGGGCGGCCATCACGTCGGCCGCGGTGAGCTGCTGGTTCGTGTAACGGTTCATGATCTCGGTGATCCGCTCCGAGAACGCCCGCTGCCGGACCACGTTCCCGCGAGTCGCGGCGGAACCGGAGGCGGTCAGCGAGGCGCGCAGCGCCTCGATCGCCAGGTGCGCGTTCGGTGCGGCCTGCGCCTTTGCGAGGAACTCGGGCCCGAGGTCGTCGAGCGCGAGGCGCGGGAGGCCGGCGGCGTCGTAGATGTCGAGCACGTCGCCCGGCGCGATCGAGTCGGCGACCAGGGAGCTGAGCAGCCGGGAGACCTCGTCCGAGATCGGTTCGCCGAGGGACTGACGTTCAAGGGCGTCGTACTTCGCCATCCACACGCGCACTTCTTGGTAGAAAGCGATCTCGTCGTGCAGGTCGGCGAGACCGGCACGCCCCGACGCAAGGGCCCACGCGCGAGCGAGACGCCCTGTCGCCGTCCGGTACCGCACGGACAACCGCTCGGCACCCAGCTCCACCGCGTTCAGCGGGTCCGTGACGTCCCGCAGGTGGTTGGTCGCGGTGGTGGCGGCCGTGCGCCAGGCACGAGAACCGCCCTCGGAGGCGAGGGACCGCCAGTCGCACCCCAGGAGCATCTCGCGGATCTCCGCCACCAGCTCCGAGGCGATGCCGACGGCCTCGTCGACGTCACGACCGATCGGCTCGTTCTCCTGGTCGGAGACGGTGTACTCCGAGAGTGCCTTCGCGAGGTTGTCGGCCAGCGGCGCGTACGCGACGAGCAGCCCGTCCTGCTTGCCCCTGAACGTGCGGTTCACCCGAGCGAGGGTCTGCATGAGCAGCGCGCCCTTGAGCGGCCGGTCGAGGTAGAGGGTGTGCAGTGGCGGGGCGTCGAACCCGGTGAGCATCATGTCCTTGACGATCACGAGTTCGAGGTCGTCCGACGCGTCCTTCAGCCGCGCCTTGATGGTCTTGTTCTCGGAGTCGCGCCTCACGTGCTCGCTCACCGGTGGTGCGTCCGATGCGGACCCCGAGTAGACGACCTTGATGCGGCCCTGGTCGAGGGCGTCCGAGTGCCAGTCGGGTCGCAGGGTGACGATCGCCGAGTAGAGCCGCGCGCAGATGTCGCGTGTGCCGCCCACGATCAGCGCCTTGCCCGGTGACTCGAGGAACGGCTTCATCCGTTCGCGCCGCTCTTCCCAGTGCGCCACGAGGTCGGCGGCAAGGGTGACGATGCGCTCGGGCGCGCCGTACACCGCGTTGACGACGGCGACGGACGCCTCGAGCCGAGCCCGTTCCGTGTCGTCGAGGCCGAGCGTGTACTCGGCTGCGGCCCGGTCGATGTCAACATCCGTCGCGTCGTCGGCGAAGGACACGGTGATGAGCCGAGGCTCGAAGTACACGGGAACGGTGGCGCCGTCGTCGACGGCACGGGAGAGGTCGTAGATGTCGATGTACTCGCCGAAGACGGTACGGGTATCGCGTTCGGCGAACGAGATGGGCGTCCCGGTGAACGCGATGAGGGTCGCGTTCGGGAGCGCGTCGCGCAGGTGGCGGGCGTACCCGTCGAGGTCGTCGTAGTGGCTGCGGTGCGCTTCGTCGACGACGACGATCACGTTGCGTCGGTCGGTGAGCAGGGGATGCTGCGTGCCCGACTCCTTCTCGACCTGTGACAGTCCGAACTTCTGCAGCGTCGTGAAGTAGATGCCGCCGGTGACCCGGTCGCGCAGCTCCGCCCGGAGGTGCGCCCGCTCGCGGACCTGCACCGGCTTCTCGGCCAGCAACAGGCTCTGGGTGAAGGACTGGAACAGCTGCCCGTCGAGCTCGGTGCGGTCGGTGACGACGACCACGGTCGGGTTCTTGAGCTTCGGGTGTCGCGACACGAGGTTCGCGTACAGCTCCATCTCCATGGACTTGCCCGACCCCTGGGTGTGCCAGACGACACCGGCTTTGCCGTTCGTTTCGACCGCCTGCACCGTGGACCCGACCGCCTTCGTCACCGCGAAGTACTGGTGCGGCTTCGCGATGCGCTTGGTGAGCCCGTCGGAGTTCTCGTCGAACGCGGTGAAGTTGCGGACCAGTTGCAAGAACCGCTCCTGGTTGAAGAGGCCGTGGAGGGCGTCGTCGATCGGCTCGACCGACGTGCCTGCTTCGATGCGTGGCTGCTCGAGCGGCACGCCGTCGTCGTCGACGTTCCACGGGGCGAAGTGGTGGAGCGGCGTGAACGGGGTGCCGTACTTCGCCTCGAGCCCGTCGCTCGCGAGCGCGAGCACGCAGAACCGGAACGCCATCGGCAGCTCGCGCAGGTACGTCTGCAGCTGCGCGTGCGCGGGGGCGACACCGGCGGTTGAACCCGCACGTTTCAGCTCGACGATGACGAGCGGCATCCCGTTGACGAACAGCACGATGTCGAACCGGCGGTGCACGTCGCCCTGCCGCAGCGTGACCTGGTTGACCGCGAGCCAGTCGTTCTCGGACGGGTCCGCTCCGAGCAGGCGCAGGCGCGAGTTCTGCTCGACGCCGTCGGAGTCGAGGTAGCTGAGGGGGTACCCGCCGACGAGGTAGTCGTGGATGCGGTGGTTCTCGGTGATCGCATCCTGCGACTTCGGTGCCGCGATCTCGGCCACCGCCTGCTGCAGGTAGTGGCCGGGGACGCCCGGGTTGAGGCGGCGTAGGGCGGCAAGCAGGCGCGGTCGGACGAGCAGGTCGTCCCAGGTGTCGCGTTCTCCGCTGCCGGGCGCGATCTCGTCGCCGCGCGTCGGGCGCCAACCGAGTGGCTCGGCGAGCGTCTCGAGTGCGTCCTGTTCCCAGTCGGCCTCAGTGAGTGATGCCACGTGCGTCCCCCCTTTACTTCGTCGTGCTCGGTGCGGTCACGCGCCAGCTTCGGAGGCCGCCGCGTGGGCATCACGCACGCGCAGCTTGCCCGACATGAGCTGGGGGAGGAGCGCGTCGCGGGTCTCGGCGAGGGTGCTGTTCTCTGTTGCCTGCACTGCGGTCGCTTCGAAGATCGCTACGGCGCGGCTACTGAAGTCTGCCAGCCACTGGGGCTCAGGCTTCGGCATCTCGAAGGAGGCGAGGTCCGAGGCAGCCACTCGTTGACGTCCGGACGTACCGACCATGTGCTGGATCGCGTGGTCCCTGAAACGCGGTGCCGTCGCGAGGAGGAAAGGAATGGGTGCGGCGACGCCGTCGCGCGGACGTAGGACGATGAATTCAGTGGAACCGATTCCGACCTGCCCATGCTGGAGGCGGTCGACAAATCCTGTCTTGCGGTTCTCGAGGCAGGGTGTGATGCGCGCGAGAAGTGTGTCACCGTTCTGAAAGCGTGCTCCGCCCTTCGGTTCGCGGTAGTCGTGTCCGTTGATGGACCACCCGGTTTCCGGAAGTCGTTTCATGTCGATGTAGACCGCGGATGCACCACGCCGTATTGCCATTTTTGGGTTGAGTTCAACGAAGTCGGACAGCATCGATGAGCGGTCCTCGCTCGTCAACCACATCGCATCAATCTCGGCCCGCAGTAGCTGCTCAGCTGTGGCGGCGAGAGCGGTGTTGGCGGCGATCTTGTCGTCGAGGGCGCCCAGCACCTCGGCGATCGCCTCCTGTTCAGGGCGCGGGGGAACAGTGACGGACATGTGGCGTAGATGACTGGGCCCGAAGTGCTTCATCACGCTGCCGACTCCCATGGCCTCTATCTGGTGTTTGAAGGATTGCTCTTTTAACATCCACGGAATGAAGTTCGAGGCGACCCGTGAGTCTTTCGGGCGAAAGCTGATAATGCCTGTGTAAGGGACTGCACCCGCGCCCGCCGGGTCAACGACTGCCACCTCTCCGAGTGAAGCTGAGGTACTGAGAAGTGCGTCGCCCATGCGAAGCCTGAACTGCGACCAGCGCTTGGTCACATCAGCGGCGTCCAAGAAGTTGCATCCCTCGACGACTGACCGGCCCTTTAGCCCCGCGAGCCGGATGAGTGGAACTCCTGCACTACGAAAATCCTTTGCCAGGATTCCCGGCCCTTCCCGGAAATTAAGCACTTCGGGAAGTGCCATGCGTTCCCACATGGTCAGAGCCTCCCGAGTTGCGCGCGTACGACCTCTGCCAGCCGTGCTGAGTCCACAAAGTGTGCCTCGAGCTCCCTACGCAGTCGTTCAAGTTTATCGTCGATGAGCTCGCCGTCCTCCTCTGCTGCAGCGGCGCCGACGTAACGCCCCGGTGTCAGCGCGTAATCAGCGGACTTGATCTCGCTGAGCGTCGCCGAGTAGCAAAAACCTGCAACGTCCGTGTATTCGTCGAGAGCAGCTTCCGATTTGACTCCCCGCCACGCGTGGAACGTGCCCGCGATCTTCGCGATGTCGTCGTCCGACAGGGCGCGCTCGGCGCGGTCGACCATGTGCCCGAGGTTGCGGGCATCGATGAACAGCACCTCGCCGGCCCGCGCGCCCTTGTCCTTCGCGAAGAACCAGACGCACACGGGGATGCCGGTGGACCGGAACAGCTGGGTCGGCAGGGCGACCATGCACGAGACGAGGTCGGCGTCGACGATCTCGGCGCGCATCCGGCCCTCGCCGCCGGAGTTCGACGACATCGAGCCGTTCGCCATGACGACGCCGGCCTGACCGCCGGGGGCGAGCTTGGAGAGGACGTGCTGGATCCACGCGTAGTTCGCGTTGCCGGCCGGCGGCACACCGAAGCGCCAGCGGGGGTCGTCCTCGTTGCGCGCCCAGTCCTTGATGTTGAAGGGCGGGTTGGCCATGACGTAGTCGGCCTGCAGGTCGGGGTGCAGGTCGCGGGCGAAGGTGTCACCCCAGCGCGGCCCGAGGTTGCCCGTGAGGCCGTGGATGGCGAGGTTCATCTTCGCCATCCGCCACGTGCGCTCGTTGAGCTCTTGCCCGTACACCGAGATGTCCGAGCCCTCGCCGTGGTGGGCGTCGAGGAACTTCTCGGCCTGCACGAACATGCCGCCCGACCCGCACGCCGGGTCGTACACGCGCCCGTGGGTGGGTTGCAGCATCTCGACGAGCACCCGCACGACGCCGGCGGGCGTGTAGAACTCGCCGCCCCGCTTGCCCTCTGCGGCGGCGAACTTCTCGAGGAAGTACTCGTACACCTCGCCGAGCAGGTCTCGGGCGCGGCGCCCGTCCGCACCGCCCTGACCCTGGGTCGTGAAGCGCGCCGAGTTGAACAGGTCAACGAGTTCGCCCAGGCGACGCTGGTCGACGCTGTCGCGGTTGAAGATGCGGGGCAGCGTGCCCGAGAGCTGGGGGTTCGCCTGCATGACGGCGTCCATCGCCTCGTCGACGAGCGCGCCCACCGACTTCTCAGCCGACTCCATCGACGGGCCGAGCCCCTTCGCGTTCTCGGCCAGGAACCCCCACCGTGCGTGCGCGGGCACCCAGAACACGCCGCGGCCCGTGTACTCGTCGGTGTCGTCGATGAGGTCCGCGACCTGGTCGTCGTCGTAGCCGTCGGCGCTCAGCTCCGCACTAATGCCCGCACGGCGCTCATCGAAGGCGTCCGACACGTACTTGAGGAACACGAGGCCGAGGATGACGTCCTTGTACTGCGAGGCGTCCATCGACCCACGCAGCTTGTCGGCGGCCTTCCAGAGCGTGTCCTTCAGCTCCTTCATCGTCGACGGCAGCTGCGGGGCGGCTCTGGGTGTGCGGGGCATGCGTGTTCCTCACCTGGTGCTCGCCGCTTCTGCGGCGTGGTCCGTACCGATTA
>Ga0265797_10004240_pt1 | contig 22097 bp, 24 predicted proteins | sample P2T30metagenome_FD_192433 | JGI IMG/M metagenome (GOLD analysis project Ga0265797, IMG submission 192433) | Plant litter microbial communities from East Loma Ridge, Irvine, California - P2 T30 | ecosystem: Environmental > Terrestrial > Plant litter > Unclassified | place: USA: California... | reverse complement strand
TCAGTGCGCCCATTGTCGCCAGGGTCAGGCCGATCATCACGATCACGATATTGCCGGAGAAGTGCGCGGCCAGCATCAGGCCGACCAGGGCCATCAGCATCGGCACCGACAAATGCCAGCGGCGCTCGCGGCGGGCGTCGGCCGAGCGACCCACCAGGATCATGAAGATGCCGGCGAACAGGTAGGGCAAGGCGCTCAGCCAGCCGACCGTGGTGGCGTCGTTGAAACCGAGCGCCTTGATGATCGAGGGCAGCCAGAAGTTGATCGCGTACACGCCCATCTGGATGCTGAAATACACCAGGCCCAGCAGCCACACGTGACCGTTGCGCAGCACCTGGCCGAAGGAGTGGACCGCGTGGCTGCCGGCGCTGCGGCTTTGCTCGTCGAGGTCGAGGGCGTGCTGCATCGCCGCCTTTTCCTCGAGGCTCAGGAAGCTCGCCTGCTTCAGGCCGTCCGACAGGTAGAAAAATACGCCGATACCCAGCAGCACCGTCGGCAGGCCCTGCAGCAGGAACAGCCACTGCCAGCCGTCCAGGCCGCCCTGCCCACCCTGGAAATGGCTCAGCATCCAGCCCGACAGCGGGCCGCCGATCAGGCCCGACACCGGAATCGCCGACATGAACAGCGCCATCACCTGGCCGCGCTTTTGCGTTGGGAACCAGTTCGTGAAATAGAAGACCATGCCCGGGAAGAAGCCGGCTTCGGCGACGCCGGTGAAAAAGCGCAGCACGTAGAAGGAGCCGGCGTCATGCACGAACATCATGGCCGCCGACAGGCCGCCCCACAGAATCATCATGATCGCGATCCAGCGCCGCGCGCCCAGCTTGTGCAGGATCAGGTTGCTCGGGATGCCGCTGGTGACGTAGCCGATGAAGAAGATGCCGGCGCCGAGGCCGTACACGGTTTCGCTCAGCTTGAGCGCGTCCAGCATCTCCAGCTTGGCGAAGCCGACGTTGACGCGGTCCAGGTAGTTGAACAGGTAGCAGATGAAAATGAACGGGATCAGGCGCCAGGTGGCCTTGCGGTAGCCGCGTTCCAGGATGGCGGCGTCCGCCCCAATGCTCTCGTTCATATCTTATGTCTCCGTGATGGCCGCCGACACTGCATGGCGGTAGGCTGCATTATGACCAAAGCGGGCTGCCTGCGCGTCGTCGCGCGGCACGACGCACATCATGAATCTTATGCATGCTTTTGGGCATCTGCACAAGCGAAACACGTGCATCCGGGCAGCTTGCCACGCCACTTCGGCGCTTGGCACAATCGGCGCGAGCGTCTAGACTGGCGCCCATGATCGAACTCAGCACCCATCAGGCCCAGGATATCGTGGCCCGCACCATGCGCATCATCCCGTTCAACGTCAACGTGATGGATGCGCACGGCGTGATCCTGGCCAGCGGCGACCCGGCCCGCGTCGGCGAACTGCACGACGGCGCGCTGCTGGCGCTGGCCAAGCGCGCCACGGTCGAAGTCGACGCCGCCTCGAGCCGCCTGATGCACGGCGCCCGGCCCGGCATCAATTTACCGCTGGTGGTGGGCGGGCGCCTGTGCGGCGCCGTCGGCCTGAGCGGCGAGCCGGATGCGGTGCGCCAGTTCGGCGAGCTGGTGCGCCTGACGGCGGAGATGATCCTGGAGCAGGCCAGCCTGGCCGGCGAATTGCAGCGCGACAGCCGCTACCGCGAAGCCTTCGTGCTCAACCTGATCCGGCCCGATGCCGGCGCCCGCCCCGACCTGGAGGCCTGGGGCCGGCGCCTGGGCGTCGATTTGCGGCGCACGCAAGTGGTGTTTCTGCTTCAACTGGCGGCATCCGGCCCGGCCGGCCCCGGCCTGGCCGACGACGAAGCGCTGGCCCGGCTGCAGCGCCTGCAGCTGGCCCTGCTGGCGCGCCGTCCGGCCCTGCTCAGCGCCACCGCCGGCCCGCACGAACTGGTGATCCTCGATGTGTTCGAGCCGGACGCGCGCGACAACGATCGCATCAAAGCGCTGGCACGGCGCCACGAGGCGCTGGCGGCGCAGGTGGAGGCGCTGGCAGCCGAACTGGAAGATGCGCCGGCGTTCCCGCTCACGCTGACCATGGGCCTGGCCTCGACCGGCATCGAGGCGGCCGCGGTGTCTTACCAGAGCGCGCAAGCGGCCGCGCGCATCGGCCGGCGCCGTCATCCTGAGCGGCGCCAACACAGTTACTATGGCTTGGCGCTGCCGGTGCTGCTGTCCGGCCTGGACGCCGGCTGGCAGGCATCCGAACTGCGGCGCCCGCTGGCCCGGCTCGGACGCGACCGCAGCGGCGCCGGCCTGCTGCACACGCTGCAAGCCTGGTTCGCCTGCGATGAAAGCTCGGCCGCCACCGCCGCCGCGCTCGCCATTCACCGCAATACGCTGGATTACCGGCTGCGCCGCATCGAAGCCCTGACCGGCCTGGATCTGGCGCGCAGCGAAGACCGGCTGCTGCTGTATGTATCGATGCTGCTGGCGCCTGGCTGAGTGCAGCGCCGGCGCTCGACCGCCGTCCATTTCGACTGACAGGAGACACGGTATGCGCACCATGGAATTCTGGTTCGATTTCGCCAGCAACTACAGCTACCTGAGCATGATGCGCATCCGCCGCCTGGCAGCCGACGCGGGCGTGCAGGTTCAATTAAAACCCTTCCTGCTGGGACCAATCTTCAAGACGCAGGGATGGGACACCTCACCCTTCGTGCTGCAGAAGACGAAGGGCGATTACGTGTGGCGCGACATGGTGCGCCAGTGCGCCAAATATGGCCTGAGCTGGCAGCAGCCCTCGGCCTTCCCGCGCAACGGGTTGCTGGCCGCGCGCGTGGCACTGCAGGGCGACGACATGCCGTGGCTGGAAGAATTCTGCGAGCAGGTCATGCAGGCCAACTTTGCCGACGACCGCGAGATCGCCGACCCCGTGTTCATCGCCGCCCTCCTCGACCGGCTGGGCGCCGACAGCGCGGCACTGATCGCGGCAGCGGGCAGCGACAGTTGCAAGGCGGCGTTGCGGACGCGCACTGCCGATGCCCAGGCGCGCGGCATCTTCGGCGCCCCCACCTTTTTCGTCGGTGACGAGATGTTTTGGGGGAACGACCGCCTCGACGATGCGCTTGCCTTCATTTCCGGCCAGTCACGCCGGTGACATGATCCCGGCGCCATGTATATGTTGCCTCAGGGATAAGAACTATTCATAATAGTTCGATCACTTCGCCGGAGCCCGCCATCGCCAACCCGCTGCTTCACTACCGCCTGCGCTGGTACGCCGTGAGCACGGCGCGCCTGCTGCTGCGGCGCTGGCAGGCGCTGGTACTGCTGCTCGGCGTGCTGAGTTCGGCCAACGCGTCGGTCTTCATTAACGCCGACACCTTCGCCCGCCCGATCCTGCTGGTGCTGACACCCACGCACGGGCCGGCCTGGCGCTGCGCCTACCTGATGCTGCTGCTGGCCGCAGCCGCGTTGTGGGCGCACATGCAGCGCGCGCAAGTCACAGGCGGCGCCTTCATGGTCTTTGCCGCCTCGTTGCCGCTGAACGCGCGCCAACGGCGCCGTGCCGACCTCGCCGTCTTGCTGCTGGCGGACAGTCCGCTGCTGCTGATGGTGGCCGGCGCGTTTGCGGTGGAAGCGGCACGCAGCAGCGGGCTGGGACATCTGCTGTTGCTGGCCACGTTGGTGCCGCTGGCACTGGCGGCGCAGATCGGTGTGCTGGAGCGGCGTCCGCTGGCCGCTGCCGGCCTGGTGGGCGCCTGCGTGCTGCTGGCCGCCGGCTTCGGCACCCGTTTTGCATCGGCAATCGACCTGCTGGTGTGGGCCGCGGCCACGCTGGCCCTGCGCCGCGCGCCGTGGCCGCAGCCGCGTACCCTGGCGCGACTGCGCGTGCCGGCACCAGCCTGGCCGGGCCGCCTGCTACGCGCCGTGGTTGGACACCACGCGGCGCCGCTGCAGGTGTCCCTGTCGATCCTGCTGCGCCAACGGCGCGACGAAGCGCTGGCCAAGGTGCTCGGCGCGGGAGCGCTATTTGTGGCGGCGCTCGGCCTGGCGACGGTGTTCGAGCACGACAGCCGCGCCATCGTGGCCGCCTGGGTGACGCAGGGCCTGATCGCACTGCACCTGAGCGGCATGTTCCGCGGCCTGCAGATGGCGCACCAGGCCAGCGCCGCCTACACCGCCGCGCTGCCGCTGCCGCCGCGCTGGTGGCGCCGCTACGACCTGGCCGCGGTGCTGGCCTTCGGCTTGCCCTTGCTGGCAGCGCCGGCGGCACTGGCCCGGCTTGAAGGCGCGACCGCGGCACAGGCGCTGGCGGCGCTGGTCTCGCATGCGGTCCTGCTGTGTGCGCTGCGCCAGCCGCAATTGGTCAGCGAGCGCCACGCCGTGGTTTTCAGTACCGTCGTGGCCGGGACCTGGATGGCGGTCACGATCGCCTGTTTATATTAGGGGGGACAGCGTGCTGCGCTTCGAACAGGTTTCCAAGTCTTACGGCGGCATGCCGGTGCTGGATCGGCTGAGCCGCCATTTCACGCCCGGCGCTTATGCGCTGCGCGGCCCCAACGGCATCGGCAAGTCGACGCTGCTGCGGGTGCTGGCCGGCGTCACCGAGCCTGACAGCGGCGGCATCTGGATCGACGGGGTACAGATGGATGCGGTGTCTGGTGCGGCCAAGGCACGCCTGGCGTACGCGCCCGACGAGTGCCCGGCCTACCCGTTCATGACAGGGCGCGAACTATTGGATTTCGTGGCCTGGGCCAAGTGCTGCGCGGTGTCGGCCGAGGTGCTCGGCATCGTCGAACGCTTCGGCCTGGATCGCCATCTCTGCACGCGCTGCGGCGCGATGTCGCTCGGCACGCAAAAGAAGCTGATGCTGGCGGCAAGCTGGATCGGCAATCCTGCGGTGCTGCTGTTCGACGAGCCCTCGAACGGGCTGGACGTGGATGCGCGCTCGGTGTTGATCGCGCTGCTGCGCGCAAAAGCGCGCGACGCGGTGGCGCTGATCTCGACCCACGATCACGGGTTCGCGCAGGCGGTCGGCGCCGAAGTCATCGAATTCGCTGCATTGCTCGCTCCGCTACCCGGATCGGCGGCGACGATTCGCATGCAGGCACCCTGACAACACAATATTCGCCGGCCCCGCGCGTCTATACAGGTATGGAGACGAGCCGACAACTTGACGCAGAAGGACGCCGGGCAGGGAACGAGGCCGCGCAGGCCGCGCAGGCCGCGGACGATGCCGCCGTCGCCGACACCATCCGGCGCGAGCAGCCGCGCCTGCGGGCATGGCTGCGCCGCCAGGTGCCCGATCCGCAGGACATCGAAGACATCCTGCAGGATGCGTTTTATGAACTCGTGCTCGCCGCCCGCCTCCTCGAGCCCGTGCGCAATGCCGGGGCCTGGCTGTTCACCGTCATCCGCAACCGGGTGAACGACCGGCACCGCCAGCGCGGCCGGCGCCCGACGCAGGCCGACGGCACACCCGGTGACCTGGGCGGTGACGAAGATCGCGGCCTATTGGAGGACATGTTGCCGGATCCGGACGCCGGACCGGAACAGGCTTATGCCCGCAAGCGCCTGCTGGCGGCACTCGAGGACGCGTTGCGGGCGCTGCCCGATGACCAGCGTGCCGTATTCGTCGCCCACGAAATCGATGGCGTTCCGTTCAAGACGATGGCACAGGCCAGCGGCGAGAGCGTCAACACCTTGCTGTCCAAGAAACACTATGCGGTCAAGGCGCTGCGCAGGCGCTTGCAGGCCGTCCACGATGAGCTGGCCAATTAACTTTATCGAAGGAGATGACATGAAACACCGTGGCATGAAACTGATCGTACTGATCCTGATCTGGGGCACGATTGCCGTCGCCGGCTTCGGGTCGGCCATCTGGCAGCTGTGGAACCGGCTGATGCCGGCATTGTTCGGGCTGCCTGTCATCGGCTTCTGGCAAGCCGTCGGCCTGATGGCGCTGAGCTGGCTGTTGTTCGGGGGCTGGCGCGGTGCCGGCGGATTCCGGGGACACCATCGCCATGGCCGCCGCCGCGCGCTGTCCGACGAGGAACGCGCGCATCTGCAGGCGTCGATGGCACGCGACTGCCGCTGAGCGGCAGGCCGGCGTCAGCGGTGACCGCGCCCGCCGCCGCCGCCGCGTCCGCCGCCGGCACCGCCACCGCCACCGTGCCAGCCACCGCCACCGCCACGCCCGCCGCCCACACCGGGTCCGGACCCGCGTCCGCCGGGCGCGCCATGAAAGCCGGGGCCGCGTCCGCCCGGCGCCCCCTGCCAGCCGGGTCCACGACTGTAGGGGCCACGGTGCTCGTAACCGCGGTAGCCACCGCGGTAACTATGGTTGTAGTAGCCGAAATTCAGCGCGACCGGCGGTCCGACCCAGGCGGGACGGCCGTAGCCATAACCGTACCCGTAGCCATAGCTGTAAGGGTAGCCGTAGCCGTAGTCGTACGCCGTCCCCGCATAATAAGTCGTGCCCACCGCTGCCGCACCGTAGGCCGGATAAGGCGGACCGTAGGCCACGCAGCCGGACAGGCCGGCGGCCGCGGCCAGTGTCAGTATCAGGCGCGTCGCCGCCCGGCTTTTCTGGATATTCATCATCTGCTCCCTTGTACTGGTCCTGCCAGCGTCACTTACTGTATGTGACGATGCGGAACAAACATTTCAAGGCGAACGGTGCTCTTCCAGCCCGAACAGGTCGTGGGCGTCGAGGATGGCATAGGTAATGTCGGGATGACGGTCGAGCACTTTGCGCAGTGCCGCCGGCACCGACTGGCGCACCTTCTTGCACAGGCCGGGCCGGTCTTCGAGCACGATCAGGATGCCGCGCAGGGTACGCACTTCGTTCGGGCCGGGCACGATTTTGAGTTCGACGCCGAGGTTGGCGCGGATGCGGGCCTGCAGCGTCTTGAGTTCCTCGTAGCTGCCGACGCGGTCGATGCGTTCCAGCAGGCGCTCCTCTTCCATCCGCGTCAGGCGCAGCGGACGCAGGTCGGCACCGGGATCGGCCAGCAGGATCTCGCGCTCGCAGACGCAGGCGCCGGGCGGGCATTCGGTGCGGAGTATCGGTATGGTCACTTGTTGCAACATGAAATCACACTGTCGGCCGATAATCGAGTGTACATCAGTTGTCGCCTCCCGGCGCGAGGGGTTGATCATCATCCATGGCCGCGTCCAGCATGCCGGCCATGCGTTTCCAGTGCGAACCTTTCCAGAACACCCGTCCGCAGCAATCGCAGACGGTAAATTCCTCCTGGGATGCGCGCACCGCCGGCGGCAATCGGTCCAGCACCTCGGCCTTGGGCACGCTGCGCAGCGGGGCGTTGCAGTGCAGGCACAGCGTGAACGGGCGCGCGCGTTCGGCCAGGCGATAGCGGTCGAATACTAGGCGAAATTGTTCCTGCGCATGCAGGGGGCGCACGTAGCAACCGAACTCGACACCGCGGCGCTTGAGCAGTTCGCGGTCGCGCGTCAGCACGATGCGCCCTTCCTCCAGCGCCAGCTGCTCGATCTCGTCGTCAGCGATGGTATTCCGGTAGATGGTGTCGAACCCTGCCATTCTCAACAGGCGCGCGAGGCCGCCGAGGTGGGCGTCGGCAACAAAGCGCAGGCGTCCGGGCGGCTGCTGGGCCAGGCGCACCAGCGCTGCCACGTCGATGCGGGTAAAGCGCGGATACACGGCGACGCGGTCGCCCTCTTCCAGGATGCGCTCCAGCCCGCTCGATTCGCCGTTCACCAGGATCAGCTCGACCTCGGTGTGCGGCACGCCCAGCGCCTCGATCATGTGCTTGGTGGTGGCGTCGCGCGCGCACGGCGTGCTGAAGGCGCCGCCGCGCCGATCCCGGGCCAGGAAATCGTTCAAGCCATCATAGAAGCGGAAGGTGGCGCTGACCATGATGGCTGGTTTTACTAATGCCGCGGCCGGGTCAGGCCGCGGCCGGGTCCGAACTCAAGGTGGCCTGGGCCGTGCCACGCAGCACGTCCAGCGCGTTCGGGACCGCGGCAAAGGCGGCTGTGTTGTCGAAGATGCACCAGACGTCGCCGCCGCCGGCGCGCCGCTCCTCGATCTGGCGCGCGACCCGCGCCAGGACATCGGGCGGATAGCTCGAATAATAGATCTTCGGCGTGCCGTGCAGGCGGATGTAGCTGGCGCGCGTGGTCGGCACGTGCGGGCCGGGCTGGCCGGCGGGCGGATCGGCGATCACGCGCGTGACCCCATGCACGTCCAGCAGCCCGGTGGCGGCGTCGCCGAACCAGGTCGGGTGGCGCGCTTCCAGCGCCAGCATGCAGCCGAAGCGCATGCGCAGGCGCGGCAAAAAATCGGCGGCGGCGGCTTCGTCGAACACGCCGCGCGGCGGCAGTTGCACCAGCACGCAGCCGAGCTTGCCGCCGAGGGCACCGGTTTCAAAGGCAAAGCGGTCGAGCAAGTCGTCGGCATCGCGCAGGCGCGCTTCGTGGGTGATCGACTTCGGCAGCTTGACCGAAAATCGGAAATCGGCGGGCACGCTCTCGGCCCAGCGCGCATACGTCTCGGGCTTGTGCGGGCGGTAGAACGAGGAATTGATCTCGACGGCAGGAAATACCTGGGCGTAGCGTTCGAGGTGGCTGCCCTCTTCGGGAAAGGCGGCCGCCGCGTCTTTGTGGATGCTCCAGCCGGCGCAGCCGATCAGGCGCGCGCCGGGGCCGGCACCGGCAGGTTGCAATTCGCTCATCTGGTCTTATCTGAGGGGCAAGCGCCCGGAAGCCGATTCTATGACGAAAGCTCATGTTGACGTCGCACGCCGGCTGCGCAAAGCTTACGATAAATGCATCATGACCAAGGAGGATGAAACATGGCCGATCCGCTTCACATCGTCTGCCCCCACTGCGACGCCGTCAACCGCGTCGCCGGCGAACGCCTGGCCGACCAGCCGGTCTGCGGCAAGTGCAGCAAGGGGCTGTTTGTGGGCGCACCGCTCGACGTCACCAGCGCGCGCTTCGAGAAACATATCGCCCGCAACGACATCCCGGTGCTGGTCGATTTCTGGGCCGCCTGGTGCGGACCGTGCAAGATGATGGCGCCGGCCTACCAGCAGGCCGCCGGCCGGCTGGAACCGCGGGTGCGCCTGCTGAAGGTCGATACGGAAGCGTCGCAGGATCTCGCTGCCCGCTTCGGCATCCGCAGCATTCCGACGCTGGCACTGTTCCAGGGCGGCCGCGAAGTGGCGCGCCAGCCTGGCGCCATGGATGCCGGCAATATCGTGGCCTGGGCGCAAGCGCGTGCGCGCGCCGCCTGATCCGCAAATCGGTTATCGTTCGGGCAACTTATATTTACGGAGGACGCCATGTCCCAGGAACTCGTCTATGAACGCGGCGTCGAGGATGCCAAACAGTTTGCCCGCATCCTGTATGTCGCGCACGCGCTCACCTTTTTCTTTTCGGCCGGTCTGCTGTCGATCCTGGTGCTGATCGTCAATTACATCAAGCGGCCGGACACCGCCGGCACGCTTGTTTACAGCCACCATACCTGGATGATCCGCTCGTTCTGGTGGTATGCGATCTGGTTCGCGATCGCCACCGTCATTTTCTTCACGCTGGGACTGATCCTGATCGGCCTGCCGATCGCGTGGGCGATCTGGGGCATCGCCTGGGTGTGGATGGCTTACCGCATCATCCGCGGTTTCATGGACCTGAACAACAATAAGCCGATGCCGGTATAAGGGTCAGAGCCGGGCCAGGGCCTGCTCCAGGTCGGCGATCAGGTCGTCGACCGCTTCCAGCCCGATGTTGAAGCGCACCAGAATGCCGGCGTCGTACCAGTTGCGGCGCATGCCCTGGATGCGGTACGGCACCGCCAGGCTGTGCGTGCCGCCCCAGCTGTAGCCGATGCCGAACAGGGTCAGCGCATCGACGAAGCGGTCGGTCTGCGCCTCGGTGTACCTCGGGTCGAACAGCACCGAGAACAAACCGCCGGCGCCGTTGAAGTCGCGTTTCCACGCGGCGTGGCCCGGGCAATCTTCGAAAGCCGGGTGCAGCACTCTGGTGATTTCCGGACGCTGCTGCAGCCAGGCCGCCACCTTGCGCGCCGCCGCGTCATGGGCGTCGAAGCGCAGCTTCATGGTTTCCAGGCCGCGCAGCACCAGGTAGGCGTCGTCGGCGCCGACGCCCATGCCCAGGCGCATGTGGCTGGCGGCAATGCGGTCGTTGAGCGCCTGCTCACGCGTGATCGCGGCGCCCATCAGCACGTCCGAGCCGCCCGACTGGTATTTGGTGAGCGCCTGCATGACGATGTCGGCGCCGACGTCGAAGCCGCGCAGCGCCAGGCCGGCGGCCCAGGTATTGTCGAGCGCCACCAGCACGCCGCGCGCATGGGCGGCGGCGCTGATCGCCGGCAGGTCCGGCACTTCCATCGACACCGAGCCCGGCGCCTCGGTCCAGATCAGCTTCGTATTCGGCTGGATCAGGTCCGCGATGCCGGCGCCGACCATCGGGTCGTAGAAGCGCGCGCTGATACCGAAGTCGCTGGCCAGCCAGTGCCCCAGTTCGCGGTTCGGGTTGTAGACGTTTTCGGGCAGCAGCACGTCGTCGCCGGATTTCAGGAAAGCCAGGTTGATCATCGCGATCGCAGCCAGGCCGGACGGTGCCAGCAGGCAGTGCTTGCCGCCCTCGATCTCGGCCAGGCGCGCTTCCAGCGTGAAGGTGGTCGGGGTGCCGTGCAGGCCATAGGTGTAGGCGCTCTTGTTCTTCCAGTCGCCGGAACGCATGCTGGCCACGTCCTTGAACAGGACGGTGGAGGCGTGGTGGATGGCGGTGGGGTAGGCGTCGAAGCCGGCGGGGGCGCGGTAGTCGCTGCGGATCAGTTGGGTCTGGATGAATTTTTTGGTCACGGCGTGGCTCCCTCTATTAATACCGCTGGCGTTGATTATCGCTAGCGTAAAGCGTTACCGCTGGCGCAAAAACGTCGTTCCCGCGCAGGCGGGAACCCATGCTGAGCTGAATACGGTGGCTCAGTATGGATTCCCGCTTTCGCGGGAACGACGTGCGACATGCGCGTATTTTAGCTTGCTACAGCGCCAAGCGACTCAGGCCACGGTCGCCCACAAATCGTGCGCATCGGCCTTGGTGATCACCACATCGATGAACTCGCCCACAACCGGCTTGGCCTTGCCCGGCGCCAGCGCGCGCTTGATGTGGACCACGCCGTCGATTTCCGGCGCATCCGCTGCCGAGCGGGCGATCGCTTCGCGCGCGCCGACTTCGTCGACCAGCACCCGCATGGTCTTGCCGACCTTGGCCTGCATGCGCTTCAACGAGATTTCTTCCTGCAGCAGCATCACGCGCGCGCGGCGTTCTTCGCGCACCGCTTCCGGCACCGGGTTGGCCAGTTCGTTGGCGGTGGCGCCTTCGACCGGCGAGTAGGCGAAGCAACCGAGGCGGTCAATCTGCGCTTCGCGCAGGAAGTCCAGCAGGTATTCGAATTCTTCCTCGGTCTCGCCCGGGAAGCCGGCGATGAAGGTCGAGCGGATCACCAGCTCCGGGTTCATCTTGCGCCATGCCAGGATGCGATCCAGGTTCTTTTCGCCGCTGGCCGGGCGCTTCATGCGCTTCAGGACGTCCGGATGGGCGTGCTGCAGCGGGATGTCGAGGTAAGGCACGACGTTCTCGCCCATCAGCGGGATCACCTGGTCGACGTGCGGGTACGGATACACGTAGTGCATGCGTACCCAGGCGCCATACTGCTTTGCCATCTTGCCGAGTTCTTCGGTGAGCTGGGTCAGGTGGGTCCTGACCGGACGGCCCTGCCAGAAACCGGTGCGGAACTTGACGTCGACGCCGTAGGCGCTGGTGTCCTGCGAAATCACCAGCAATTCCTTGACGCCCGACTTGAACAGGTTTTCGGCTTCCTGCAGCACCTCGTGGATCGGACGCGAGACCAGGTCGCCACGCATCGACGGGATGATGCAGAAGCTGCAGCGGTGGTTGCAGCCTTCCGAGATTTTCAGGTAGGCGTAGTGTTTCGGCGTCAGCTTGACGCCGTGGTCCGGCACCAGGTCGATGAAGGGCTCGTAAGGCTTCGGCAGGTGCTGGTGCACCGATGCCATGACTTCGGTCACCGCGTGCGGACCGGTCACGGCCAGTACCTTCGGGTGCACCTTGGTGATGATGTCCTCGCCGTTCGCATCCTTCTTGGCGCCGAGGCAGCCGGTGACGATGACTTTACCGTTCTCGGCCAGCGCCTCGCCGATCGCATCCAGCGATTCCTGCACGGCGGCGTCGATGAAGCCGCAGGTGTTCACGATGACCAGGTCGGCGCCGGCATACGACTTGGCGGTCTCGTAGCCTTCGGCGCGCAGCTGGGTCAGGATCTGCTCGGAATCGACCAGCGCCTTGGGGCAGCCGAGCGACACGAAACCGACCTTGGGCGCGGGTGCGCCGGGGGCCTGGACGGCTGGCGGGATCGTGACTTGCGCTTGAGCCGTTGCCGGCTTGTCAAGGACGGCGACGTCGGCGTCGGCAGAGGTGGAAACGGGAAGCGGATTGCGGCGGAGTTCGGGCATGGAGTGCGAAGAAAAATTCTGGGCAATCCGCGATTTTACAGCAAGTGGGGCGTGAAGGAGGACGGAGGGGCGAAAATGCCACTACGTCGCCCCTGGACTAGGCGTCCCCCTCGGCAGGGGCCCAATTTAACGTTGGCGAAGTGCCACGAACTTGGGCCCTTGCCTGCGCAAGGGCGACGTGCTTACTTCTTCTCAGGCGGCGGAGACTGCGGCGCCACGAACGGAAACACCCCGAACATCGCCTTGCTCTGGCTCTGCATCTGCTCCTGCATCTGGATGAACAGGTTTTTGCTCTGGTCGATGTAGTTGTTCATCATGCCCTGCATCATCGGGCCCTGGATGTTCATGAACTGGGTCCACATTTCGGTGCTCAGCGGCTTGCCCTCCAGGGCGCCGGTGGTGGAGCCGACGAACTTGGTCTGAATGTCGGTGAAGGCTTGCACGTTCTTTTCGAGGTACGAGCCCATCATGCCCTGCATCGCGTGGCCGTAGTAACGAATGATCTGGGACAGCACACTGCTCGAGAACATCGGCACGCCGTGGGATTCTTCTTCCAGGATGATCTGCAGCAGGATGCTGCGGGTCAGGTCCTCGTTGCTCTTGGCGTCGACCACCGTGAATTCGTCAGCGTCCAGCACCAGCTGCTTCACATCGGACAGCGTGATGTAAGAGCTGGTCTGGGTGTCGTACAGCCGGCGGTTCGGGTATTTCTTGATCAGGCGTTCGCTGTTTTTCTTTGCACTACTCATCTCGATTCCATTTTCTTTCTTATGCGGCAGCCACGGAGCAAGCCCGTGGTGTCTCCGATTCCAAGAGGATACACCCTAAAAATACCACGTCGCGAACGCAGGTGCAGCAATTATTCATCGAGCAACTAAATTCTTCCACAAGTAAGTTGCTCTATTTCATCACTCAAAGCGCAAAACGGTGGTTCAGTCGCCGCGCGCCTTGACGTAGCGTCCCGGCGCCGGCTCGATCGCCGCGTGGCCGCCGCCGCCCGGTGCGGCCGGCGGATCGACTTCAGCGCCGCCGTTCTCCGCCAGGAAGCCGGCCCATTCCGGCCACCAGCTGCCCTTTTTCTCGACCGCGCCTTCCAGCCACTCGGCCGCCGTCTTCTGGCGGCTGGCTGCCTTGCCACTGCCGTTACCCTGACTGCCTTCGAACACCCAGTGGCTGCGCTTGTTTTTCGAGGCCGGGTTGATCACCCCGGCGATGTGGCCGGACGCGCCCAGCACGAACCGGTTGAGCTTGGGCTTCTTCGGATTCAGCAGGCCCATCGACGCGAACGCGGCTTCCCACGGCACGATGTGGTCTTCGCGCGAGCCGTAGATGAAGGTCGGACAGTCGATCAGGCCAAGGTCGACCGGCACGCCGGACACCGTGAGCGCGCCCGGCACCTTCAGCTTGTTTTCCAGGTAGGTATTGCGCAGGTACCAGCAATACATCGGCCCCGGCAGGTTTGTGCTGTCGGCATTCCAGTACAGCAAATCGAAGGCCGGCGGCGTCTTGCCCTTCAGGTAGTTTTGCTGGACATAGTTCCACACCAGGTCGTTCGGGCGCAGCGACGAGAAGGTGGTGGCCAGGTCGCGTCCCGGCATCAGGCCGCCGCTTGCCAGCGTCTGCTCGCGCAGCGCGACCTGGGTTTCGTCGACGAAGACGTCGAGCACGCCTGTGTCGGCAAAGTCGAGCAGCGTGGTGAACAGGCTCAGGCTGGCTGCCGGCTTGCGTCCGCGTGCGGCCTCGACCGCCAGCGCCGTGGCGGCGATGGTGCCGCCGACGCAGAAACCGAACACGTTCACCTTGTCCTGGCCCGTGATCGCACGCGTCACGCCGAGCGCTTCGATCGCGCCCTTCTCGACGTAATCGTCCCAGGTGATGTTGCCCATCGACTGGTCGGGATTGCGCCACGACACCATGAACACCGTATTGCCCTGCTCCACCATGTAGCGCACCAGCGAGTTTTCCGGCTGCAGGTCGAGGATGTAGTACTTGTTGATACACGGCGGCACCATCAGCAGCGGCACCGCATGCACGGTCGGCGTGGTCGGCGTGTACTGGATCAGCTGGAACAGCGCATTTTCGAACACCACGGTGCCGGGCGTCACGCCAACGTTGCGGCCGACTTCGAAAGCGGATTCGTCGGACTGCGAGATGCGGCCCTTCTGCATGTCGGCCAGCATGTTCTGCAAGCCCTTGGTCAGGCTTTCGCCCTTGGTCTCGATGACTTTTTGCTGGGCTTCCGGGTTCGTCGCCAGGAAATTAGCCGGCGACAAAGCGTCGACCACCTGTTGCACCGCAAAGCGGATCTTCTGCTTTTCGCGCGCCGGTACTTCGACCGCTTCGGCCAGCGCCATCAGGAATTCGGCATTCAACAGGTAGGAGGCGGCGCTGAAAGCCGACATCGGGTTGGCGCTCCATTCCGGCGCCGAAAAACGCTTGTCCTGGAAACTGGGCGTCTTGCCGCTCATGACGTCCTGCCACAGGCGCGCCGCCTTTTGCAGGTAATCGTTGCGCAGCGCGTCGAGCTTGGCCGGGGCCAGGCTGGCGCCGAAATCGCCCATCAGGCTGGTCGCCAGTCCGGCCGGCGTACCGGCGCCGTTCATGGCACCCGTCATGGCGCCGTTCATCGCATTGCTCATCGCACTGCTCATCGCCGCCAAGCCATTTTCCGGCAGCTTCATCCAGGCCTGCCAGGCATTCGGGTCGGCAAACTGCGACATCCAGGAAGCGGCATCAGGCGTATTCATAGCGGTGTCCCTTGTTCTAGAATGAGTTATTGACCAACGCGGAGACTTGCATGTGGATCGTGGCCCTGGGATGGATGTACGTCGTGACCCTGATGGCGGCGACCGAACCCAGCGTGGTTGGCGGCATTATGACTTTTTTTGGTTATGGCGTGGTGCCATTATCGCTCGTTTTATATCTCGGCGGAGTGCGCTTGCGGCGGCGTGCGCGGCAAGCGCCGGACGGGGCGCAAGCCGCTGCGCCCGCTGAAGATAGGCTGCCACGCGGCTGAAGAGTATCGACTTCAGCCGCGGCGATTCATTTGAGCCAGATCAGGCTGGCCTGGCGGCCGGTGACGCCGTCGCGCCGGTAGGAATAGAACTGGGTGGCTTCGGTAAAGGTGCAGCGATCGCCGCCGTGCACGCGGGTGACGCCGTCGCGCGCCAGCATGCGCCGCGCCAATAAATAGATATCTGCCAGGTACTTGCCCTCGCGCCCACGATAGGACCGGAAGTCGGCGGCAGCCTCGTCCGGCAGCGCGGCGTCGAAGGCAGCGCGCACGTCGGCACCGACTTCGAAGGCATCCGGCCCGATCGCCGGTCCGAGCCAGGCCGTGATCTCCCCTGCCCCGGCGGCGCGCATGGCGGCGACGGTGGCACCCAAGACGCCGCCGGCCAGCCCGCGCCAGCCGGCATGGGCCGCGCCGACCACCTTGCCGTCGAGGTCGGCGAACAGCACCGGCAGGCAATCCGCGGTGAGGATGGCGCATACCGTGCCGGCGTCCTGCGCAACGCTGGCGTCGCCGGTCTGCACCGGTACGCCGGGCTGGACCAGGCTGGCATCGACCACGTCGGCGCCGTGTACCTGTGCGATCCAGGCCGGGTGGCCCGGCAGCAGCGCCTGCAGGCGGGCGCGGTTTTCCTGCACGGCCTCGGGCGCGTCGTCGACGTGGCGGCCAAGATTCAGGCCGCCACCACCCGCCCCGTCATCCCAGGGCGCGGCGCTGACGCCGCCCCTGCGCGTCGTCGCCAACGCACCGACGTTCGAAGGCAGATCGGGCCAGTCGGGCCGGATCACGAGCGCGTCGAGGCTCAGCATCAGACCGCTTCCGGCTCTTCGATCCCGGCGCGCTCGAGCAGCTCGGCGAAATCGTCGGCCAGCGGCACGACCCACTCCATGTGCTCGCCGGTGGCCGGGTGGCTCAGGCCGAGGCGGCGCGCCTGCAGCGCCTGGCGGTGGAAGAAAGGCATCAGGTGCGGCTTGCCGTAGACGGTGTCGCCGACCAGCGCGTAGCCCAGGTGCTGCATGTGGACGCGGATCTGGTGCGTACGCCCGGTCTCGAGGCGGCATTGCACCAGGCTCACCGGGCGGCGGTCCAGTTCTCCGGTTTCCAGCAGTTCGTAATGGGTGATGGCCGGCTTGGCCAGCGGCGCGTTCGACACCGCCATCTTGATCCGGTCCTTGGGGTGGCGGCTGATCGGCGAATCGATGGTGCCCGACAGGCGCGGCGTGCCCCACACCAGCGCGAAATACTCGCGCTTGACGGTACGCGCGGCCAGCTGGCGCACCAGGTCGGTCTGGGCTTTCAAGGTCTTGCCGACCACCATCAGGCCGCTGGTGTCCTTGTCCAGGCGGTGCACGATGCCGGCGCGCGGCACCGACACCAGTTGCGGGCAATGGTGCAGCAGACCGTTCAGCAGCGTGCCCGACCAGTTGCCCGAACCCGGGTGCACGACCAGGCCGGCCGGCTTGTTGATGACCATGATGGACTCGTCTTCGTAGACGATGTTCAAATCCATCGCTTCGGCGGTGTAGGCGGTGTCTTCGGGAGCCGGCTGTGGCAGCACGACCACGGTTTCGTCGCCGTAGGCCGTGCCCTTGCCCTTGGCCGGCTTGCCATCGACCGTGATGTGGCCTTCGTCGAACCATTGCTGCAGGCGGCTGCGCGAGAATTGCGGCACCAGGCCGGCGACCACCTTGTCGAGGCGCTGGCCGCAGTGCTCCTCGTTCAGTTGCAGGGTAATTGGCTCAGAGTCAAAGCCAGCGGCTTCGACCGCAAATTCGGTATCAAGTTCGTCGGCATCGAGTTCGTCGTCCAAATCCGTGTCGATGATCATTTTGGCCGAATTCGGCGCAGCATTTAATATCACGTCAGTCCCATCAGCTATAATCAGCTGTTCGTTGATTCTGGGAACCGTGGCAAACCCACAGTCCCGCTCGGTAAAAACTTCTTGCAAATAGCTATGCAAAAAAAATTGTCTGTATTGGTCGTGACCTGTGCCCTGCTCAGTTTGTCCGCTTGTGGTCTGTTCAAGGACCGCGGCAACGACGAGAGCAAGAACGTGTCAGCATCGAAATTATACGCTGACGCGAAGGATGAAATGGCCGGCGGCCACTACGAGTCGGCGATCAAGCTGTACCAGCGCCTGGAATCCAACTACCCGTTCGGCACCTACGCCGCCCAGGCCCAGATGGAAATCGCCTACGCCCACTACAAGGCGGCGGACGCGGCCGAGGCGATGGCGGCGGTGGAGCGCTTCATCAAGCTGCACCCGAACCACCCGAACGTCGACTACATGTATTACTTGCGCGGCCTGATCAACTTCAACGATCAGATCGGCTTCCTGAGCTTCATCTATTCCCAGGACCCGACCGAACGCGATCCGAAAGCCACGCGCGAAGCCTTTGCCGCCTTCAAGGAACTGGTCGACAAGTTCCCGAACAGCAAATACGCCGCCGACTCGGTCGCGCGCATGAACTACCTGATCAACGCGATGGCTTCCTATGAAGTCCACGTGGCCAACTATTATTATCGCCGCGGCGCCTACCTGGCCGCGCTGAACCGCGCCCAGTCCGCCGTGACCCAGTTCACCGAAGCGACCGCGCGCGAAGAAGCCCTGTTCATCATGATCCGCAGCTACGACAAGCTGGGCATGTTCGACCTGCGCGACGACACCCAGCGCATCTTCCAGAAGAACTACCCGGACAGCCGCTTCCTGAACCCGAACGCCAGGGGCGATGCGGCCTGGTGGAAGTTCTGGGCCAAGTCGGGTGCGAAGCCGTCGCCGAAGGATGTGGTGCAGTAAGCGCTGGCGTTTGCTGGATGGGAATTGAAAAGCCCCGGGTGCCTGTAGTGGCCCCGGGGCTTTTTGTTATCGCCAGCGCCAGGCCGACATCTGCGCGGCCGGCGCTTGGACGCCGGCGGCTTCTTACACCTCCTGGCGGCGCCGGAACACCCACTGCCGTTCCTTCGACGCCGCCTCATCGAAGGCATAGCCATCGACGTCGAAGTCCTTCAGCTGCGCCGGATCGGTGATGCCCTTGTCGGCCGCATAACGTGCCATCATGCCGCGCGCACGCTTGGCGAAGAACGAGATGATCTTGTACTTGCCGTTTTTCCAGTCTTCAAACACCGGCGTGATGACCGGCACGGCCAGCAGCTTCGGCTTGACCGACTTGAAATACTCTTCCGACGCCAGGTTGACCAGCGCGCCGGCGCCGGCTTCCTCGGCATCGGCATTCAGCGCTTCGGTGACGCGCTCGCCCCAGAACGCATACAAATCCTTGCCGCGCGGGTTCTGCAGGCGCGTGCCCATTTCCAGGCGATAGGGATGCATGCGGTCCAGCGGACGCAGCAGGCCATACAGGCCGGAAAGGATACGCACGCGTTGCTGCGCGTAGTCGAGGCCGGCGGCGTGCAGCGTGCGCACGTCCAGGCCGGTGTAGACATCGCCGTCGAAGGACATGATCGCCTGGCGCGCGGCGCCGTGGTCAGGGTGCCAGTCGGCGTAACGGGTCACGTTCAGCACGGCGAGCTGGTCGGAGATGCTCATCAGCTCGCCGACCTGGGCCGGCGACCAGGGTTTCAGTACCCCGATCAGTTCGGCCGCGTGGTCGATGAAGCGCGGCGTGGTGGCGTGTTGCGTGGTGGGCGGGGTGTCGAGGTCGAGGGATTTGGCGGGCGAGAGGACGATCAGCATGTTCGGGAAACGGTGCAACGAGTAAAATTGTTCCCATGATACCTGCTCCAACGAAACCCATCATTCTTGACACCAATGTCTGCCTCGACCTGTTCGTGTTCCACGACCCGCGCTGGGCGCCGCTGCTGGCCGCGCTCGAGACCGGCACGGTCCATGACGTGACCCGCGCCGACTGCCGCGACGAATACCGGATCGTGCTGCACTACCCTCACCTGCCGCTGGACGACGCCTCGCGCCTGCAGGCCGAAGAACGCTTCGACGCCCTGATCCGGGTGGTGGCGCCGGAGTCGAAAGCCGTCCGGCTGCCGGTCTGCACCGACCGCGACGACCAGAAATTCCTGGAAATCGCGCGCGACGCTGGCGCCACCATCCTCGTCACCAAGGACAAGGCCTTGCTCAAGCTGGCGCGCAAGGCCGAACGCGAAGGCCTGTTCCGCATCATGCTGCCCGAGGCCTGGATCAAGCTGCAGGCCTCGGCCGCGCTACAATAAACCGATCGACAACTGCACCGTCCATCATGACCACTCCCGTCCTGCAATCGCGCCTGCCGGCCGTCGGCACCACCGTGTTCACCCTGATGTCGGCCCTCGCCACGGAACACGGCGCGGTCAACCTCGGCCAGGGCTTCCCCGACTTTGGCTGCGACCCGCGCCTGCTCGACATGGTGACCGACGCCATGCGCGCCGGCCAGAACCAGTACCCGCCGATGGCCGGCGTGGCGCCGCTGCGCGACGCCATTGCCGCCAAGATCGCCACGCTGTACGGCCACAGCTACGACGCCGCGGCCGAGATCACCGTCACCGCCGGCGCCACCCAGGGCATCATCACGGCGATCCTGTGCGCGGTGCATCCGGGCGATGAAGTGATCGTGATCGAACCGGCCTACGATAGCTACCTGCCGTCGATCCGGCTGGCGGGCGGCGTACCGGTGACGGTGCAGATGCGCCTGGGCGAGGCTGGCTACAGCGTGCCGTGGGACAAGGTTGCGGCTGCGGTGACGCCGCGTACGCGCATGATCATGATGAATACGCCGCACAATCCGACCGGCTCGATTTTGCGCGCGGCCGACCTGGAGGCGCTGACCTCGATTGTGGACGGCACCGACATCCTGGTGCTGTCGGACGAGGTGTATGAGCACATGGTCTACGACGGCGCTGAGCACGCGTCGGTCAGCCGCCATCCGGTGCTGGCCGGGCGTGCTTTCGTCGTGTCCAGTTTCGGCAAGACTTATCACGTGACTGGGTGGAAGGTCGGTTACGTCGCTGCGCCGGCGGGGCTCATGGCGGAGTTTCGCAAGGTGCACCAGTACAACGTGTTTTCGGTGAATACGCCAATGCAGCATGGGCTGGCCGGGTATATGCGGGATCCGGCGCCTTATCTGGAGCTGCCGGCTTTTTACCAGCGCAAGCGGGATCTGTTCCGCGCCGGGCTTGAAGATACGCGCTTTACGCTGCTGCCGGCGGATGGGACTTACTTCCAGTGTGTGCGCTATGACGGCATTTCGGGTCTGGGCGAATCCGAGTTTGCGCAATGGCTGACGCGCGAGATCAAGGTGGCGGCGATTCCGGTGTCGGCGTTTTATAGTGCGCCGAAGGAGTCGGGGATTGTGCGGTTTTGTTTTGCTAAGCAGGATGAGACCTTGAAGTTGGCGTTGGAGCGCCTGGCCAAGGTCTGAATCAGCACCCTTCCGCCATCCACCCAAAGCAGACATGTAAATCAGCGACGAAGCAAGCGAGTAAGCGCATCAGGAATCGTTGCTGACTGGGGCAACAAATCCCGATTAAGCTTAGGCGACGTTGATAGCGTCAACCCGGTCAGGATAGAACGCAAGATGAGACGCTATTTGTGCTGCTGCAGAAAACGGATGTTCATAAGTCCACACGGCGTTCACACTGCGTTCTCCACCCGATGGAATGCTGTAGTAAGCGCAGTCCCCTTTGTAAGGGCAATACGATGCATGTTCAGTGCGCTCGAGCTGATCCATGCGAACGTCGTCGCGCGGAATATAAAGGACTGCCGGATAGCTTGCTTCCTTCAGGGATAACGCTCGAGTACTGTCGGCAATGACGGTTCCGCCCAACGTTACTGTAACGCGCCGAGGCTCGGGGGTGATCGCGATCGGATGGTCCGGCCCCGGCAGCTTCATGGTCTTGTGCATACGGTACACCTCCGACAATTTGGTGGAAGAGGCGCGGCAGGTATGCACCTGCCGCGTTAAACGTTGACGTCAATGTTACCGAACCGACTGTTGTCGTCCAATAGCAGACTACCACGGCTGCTTGCTATCGAGCCAACGTAGACCCATTCAATCGCGCGCAATCGATTGGTTGGACAGCGCGCGACTTCAAGCTTGGGTCAGGCCTTGTTGTCCAGTTCAGGGATGCCACTGCTACGATCTGCATACGCAGCCTGGAAGCTCGGACGTTGCTGCCAGCGCTGCCAGTAGGCATTCAGGAACTCAAAACGCTCGTCCAGCGGCGTAGCATTCACGGGGAACTTCGAGAAGGCGATCGCGGTCGCCAGCGTGATGTCTGCGAACGTAGGCTCATCGCCTCCCAGCAGCCATTTGCGTCCGTCAGAAAGATGTTGGTTGACCAGTGCAGCATGGGCCAATGCTTCCTTGCGGCAGTGTTCGCCCCAAGCTTCGTTCTTCGTTAGTTCCAGTTTGAAGCCGAGACCGGTGTGCAGAACATGGAAGGCCGTGACGATGCGATACAAAATATGAACCCAAATGCGGTTATCCCACATGTTGTCCAGGCCTTGCTCCAGCGGCGTGTCCCCCATGATCTTGCGGCCGGGGTAGGACTGGTCCAGGTAACGGACGACAGCCGCAGTTTCGGAGATATAGCTACCGTCAGCGAGCTCGAGGGTTGGCGTC
>Ga0265797_10004239_pt1 | contig 22097 bp, 20 predicted proteins | sample P2T30metagenome_FD_192433 | JGI IMG/M metagenome (GOLD analysis project Ga0265797, IMG submission 192433) | Plant litter microbial communities from East Loma Ridge, Irvine, California - P2 T30 | ecosystem: Environmental > Terrestrial > Plant litter > Unclassified | place: USA: California... | reverse complement strand
GATGTGCAGGTGACGGTAACGCCGTTGCCGTTGGTGGGCGGGGCCTGAGACACACCCTCGCAAGCCACGCTCGATTGCCTATACCCTGATTGAACGCGCGACTTAACCGATGTCATGCCGATACGCCACCTTTGAGGTGGCGTATTTCATGAGGGCTCAATCATCGGCAACAAGGCTCTGGAATAAATCCACGTAGCGCTGGATATTCTCATCATCGATATGGCGAACTGAAAAGAATTCGCGAGACAGTCACATTGTCAATTCCATCCGCAACAAATTGAAGTTTCCATGAGAAAATAATATTCCATATGCAACCTTGCTTCATGTAAAATTATCTATGTAACACTAATTCTCCTCATGTTTTCCATATATTTCGGACCAATAAAAAATGCTTAAACGTTTAGTGTATTTATTTACAATTAGCTGCGCCCTTGCACTTGCTACCGGTTGTGCGACCAACCACGCTACGGCAAATTTGAGCCCGGGTACCGACCTGAGCAGCTATAAAAGCGTGTATGTGGTCAAGCAGCCAAAAGATAAAGCAGGTATCGATACGCTGATTGCCCAGGATCTGAAAAAACGTGGTTATGTCGTTATTCAAGGACCTGAATTGACCACGCCTTACAACGCGGATGTTGCTGTGACCTATGTCGATCGCTGGATGTGGGACATTACGCTTTATCTGCTCGATCTGACCGTAAATTTCCGTGACGCGAAGAGTGGGTTCCCTGTCGCAGTCGGAAACTCGCACCACACATCGCTGACGCGCCTGTCTCCACCGGAAATGGTGTCCGAGGTTATGACCAATATATTTTCTGCCCCAAAAAAATAACCGTCGAAACTAGAAAATATCACCATGAACCTCTTTAATTCGTTCAGCCGCCATGCGGCCTTCATTGCCTGCCTGTCCACGGTTGTAGTCCTCAGCGGTTGTGCTTCACCGATCACGCACAGTGCGCTTGTGCCCGCTGCGCCCGCCATCGTGACGCAACATGTCAAGTCGGTCGCTGTCGTAGCCGCCGGTGGCGCCGAGACGTCTGCGGCAGGAAAATCGAGTGTCAGCGACGCCGAACTGCAATTGGCCGTGGCAACAGCGATCAAACAAAGCAAGGTTTTTTCGCAGGTAGTCGAAGGTAAAAATGGCGACTATGTGTTGAATGTCAATATTTCCAATCTCGACCAGCCAAATTTCGGGTTTTCGTTCACAGTCACAGTTGAAATGGGCTGGACGCTGACGCGCGCGGACACTGGCGCTGTTGTGTGGCGCGAATCGATCAAATCCGGTCACACCGTCTCGGCCGGCGAAGCGTTTGCCGGCGTAGAACGACTGCGACTAGCGACCGAAGGCGCAATTCGCAAAAATATCGAACAAGGTCTCGGCAAGCTGTCGGCCCTGAGCCTGTAATCAAGCTTTGGCGCCCTGCCCGGATTGCGGCGGGGCGCCAATTAGTAGTAACGGAGTCACATAGTCAGGATCAGGTCTGACATTTGGACCCGAACTCTTCCTTAGTATCTTCACTGAGACTTTTACGAAGAAACTTTTTTTCGAGCTCGTGTCTGAATGCCAGACCCTGGTCGTGTGACCGGCAGCCCACTGCCGCACTCACCGGCGCCGTGCCGGTTACCTGCCAGCCGCTACCGCGCTGGTTGATCCGCACTCGCTCCCCAGCCACCTTCCCGTGCCGCTCGATTTCTGGCGGATGTCCTTGCCGTCCGGCCCCGGCAAGGTAGCGACCGACTCGAACCGGTATGACGTATCACTCTCGGCCTTCATGACGGCGTCGACCTTCATCCGGGGCTGGGTGCAAACCATGTTCACATTCATCCCGCCTGCGACTGGCGTCGTTTTCGTGGTGCAGGAATCGGCGCCTTTTTTGCCGAACACATTGAACTTGTTGATGTCTGCCTGTGTAATGCACTGTTTCGTGCGCAAACCGTCGCCGTGCATTTCGGTGCCGCTGGCGGCCAGCATTTTCTCGACCTGCGCGCGCTGCTCCGGCGCCATCGAGGCCATCCCGCTTTTCATCAGTGCGACATAGCCCCCCATCGGATTGTCCGCCCCATTGCCCGTCAGCGTCATGTCGATCTGCCACAGCCCAGGTTTAATGGTCGGCTGCTGCGCAAATGCCTGCGCCGTGCAGACGCCGGCAAGTACAAGGATGATCTGTATCGCGCGTGTCGTTCTCATACTCTGGCTCCTGACAGGTGGGTATTTCAGTGTATGCGATTCGACCAGCGCAGTGAAGTGCCTCACGCCGGGCGAAACGCGGCTACACTCAGCGCTCCCATTCACGGCAAGCCTGCCGGCACGAGTGCAGGCAGCGAATATTGACGAAAGCCGATCATGCACCGCACCCGCTCGCGCAATAGCCACACCAGCCGCACCCACCGCACGCTACCCCTCCTGCTGGCCTGCCTGTCTGCTCTGACGCTGCTGTCATCCGTTAGTACCGATGCCGTGGCACAGGCAGCGACGGCCGATACGCGTTATGAACGCATTGCACCGAGCCGGGACGGCATCGGCAAACGCTACATGGGCCGCGAGATCGCCGGCGTGATGGGATGGGAAGGCGCGCAATGGCTCGAGCGCGAAAGCCGCGCACGCGAGGAGCGGCCCGAATTGCTGTTGCGGGAACTGGCGCTGGCGCCCGGCATGACAGTGGCCGACATCGGCGCCGGCACCGGCTACTACACCTGGCAGCTGGCGAAACAGGTCGGGGCCGGCGGACGCGTGTATGCAGTCGACGTGCAACCCGAAATGATCGGCATGCTCGACAGCCAGATGGCAAAGCGCGGCGTGCGCAACGTGGTCTCGGTGCTGGGCAGCGAAACCACCGTCAAACTGCCGCCGGCCAGCGTCGACCTGGCAATCATGGTCGATGTCTATCACGAGCTCGCCTATCCCGCGGAAGTCCTCGACAGCATCGTCGGCGCCCTGAAGCCGGGCGGGCGCGTCGTGTTCGTCGAGTATCGCGCCGAGGATCCGGCCGTCGCGATCAAGCCGCTGCACAAGATGAGCGAGTCGCAGGTGCGGCGCGAAGCCACGGCGCATGGCCTGAAATGGGAACGCAGCGTCAAGTCGCTGCCGATCCAGCATGCGATCGTGTTTCGGAAGCCCTGAGCGTAGCGTTTCTTGCCATTGCCACCGCTGCGTAACGGCTTATTCGGCATCCTTGCGCGCCATTCCTGGCGCCAGCGCGGTGCCCATCCCGTCCCCACCGCCCGCGTTGCCCGCATTGCCCCCGCCGCCCTTGTTTCCGCCCCGATCGGCCTCACCCTTGGCCCGCCCCGCACTCCCCTGCGTGCGCGTCGGCCCCTGCAGCGGAATCATCACATCGGCCGGCATCGGTGACAGGTCAAGCGCGCTGCGGATGAAGCGGCGCAGGCTGATCACCAGGTCGGCCGTATGAATCGGGCGCCCGGCCGCCATGTCGGCCGCCGCCTGCCCCGCCAGTCGGCAATGCTCTTCTGTGCCCAGCAGCAGGATGTCGGCCAGCGCCGCCTCGACGGCATCGCGCATGCGGCGCGAACGCTCGGAACCCGCACTTTCGGCCACCGGCCCCGCGTCGTCGTCCCCGGCCTGGGTGCGCGCGCGCAGGTCGCGCAAGTGCGTCGGGTCGACCGTCAGCTGGCCCGTGAACGAGCCGCCCAGCGTGCGATACGCCGCGATCAGCGTCTTGAGGCGTTCGTTGATCTGGCGGTTCATGCGCTCGCGCCGCTGCTGGATGGTCTGCATGATGAGGATCCGGATGCCCACGCCCAGCAAGGTGATGAGTGCAAGTCCCGCGATGGTCGTCATCGCCCCTTGCCACGAACTGAAATCCATATAGCGCATTCCTGCCCCGACAATATCAAAGAGCCCCAGTGTACCGATTCGCCCGCAACGCACACGCCGCACGCCACAGCCCTGCCGCTACGTTGTGTGCAAAAATACCGCCCGGGATTGCAACAAGGTGTTCACTGGATCGACGATGACAATCAATAACGTATTTATTGCGGGCGTATCAAAATGCGGCACCACTGCCCTGTCGGAATGGATGGTCGCACAAGGTCTTGCCGAAGACCGTGTGCCCGGCGAAAAAGAGCCTTACCTGTATGCGAATGACGAGCCGCATGCGGCACGTTCGCGTACGTCCAGTCTGCCGCTGCTCGATGCCAGCGTCGGTTATGCCTTCGATGCGGCAGCCGTGCAGCGCTTGCCCCAATACGACACCCGCATCGTCCTGTGCCTGCGCAACCAGTTTGAACGGATGTGGAGCTTCTACAAGATGGTCAAGGTCGAATGCCTGGGCGGAGATCAGGCACGGGACTATTTTCTATCGTATCAATCCAAGGATAGCGGGACAGGCCGCGTGCCGCGCGACGCCACCGTTTTTTCGGATGTCGTGATCGATGTCTATCAAAAATACTTTCCGCGGCGTTCGCACCTGGTGATTGAAGGTTACGTACGCAAGGAGCTCGAACATATTCGCACGCATACGTTCATGCAGCGCATCGAGTACGAACTTGCGTTCTACCTGTCGCGCAAGCGGTTCCCGTTTTGCTCCATCGTGTCAGATAGTTTCTATTACACCCCGCTGCGCACGCTACTGGAAAAATATCTGTCCGCCGATCTCGCCGTCGTCTCAGTAGGCCGGCTTGACGATGCCGAAGCGCGACGACGCTTCGTCGACGCCGTCTTCGAGAAATCGATCGAGACGCCGCCGGTCCCCGTTGTCTTCACCAGCGGCGAGATCGCCATCGACGAACCGCGGCCGGATTTCAACGCCCCCTCGTTCGACACCTTGCGCGCCTGCCTGCATTACGACCTGGTCCAGGCGCGCGAACTGATCGCGAGGACGCGCTTCGGCGACAGCCTGCTGGACAATGCAGAACTGGACCGCTACCTCGTGACAACGTGACGCCGCCACGCCGTTTGTCATACCCCTGTCATGACAGCACCCGATGATGGTCTACAGTGAGCGCCGGCAGGTTGATCATGCCGGTTCGGCCAACGGCATCGAGGGGCGGTGCAGACCATGTACAACAGCGACAAACGGCTACTCATTCTCGACGCGGACGGCACGACCATCGATGCTTTTTCCGCGATCGCCATGGCCTTCGGCCAGCACGGCTGCATGCTCGGCGCCGAGACGGCGTTCCAGAAACGCCATCACCTGCTCAAGTACGTCGGCGGCCTGAAGGAATTCCCGTCGATTATCAAGAAGAACCTGCGCAAGAACAGCCGCGCCAAACTGGTTGACACCCTCACCGACATCTACCGGCAAGAGGCCCGGCTATACGACGGCATCCCCGACCTGATCCGCACACTGATCGCCGCGCCCGATATCACGGTGGGCATCGTCACGCGCAATATCACGATCGAGCCGCTGGAAACCCTGCGCCAGCTGTTCCTGCGTCACGATATCGATATCGGTGAACTGGACTTCCTCGTTCATATTCCATTGAAGGACAAGAAGACGGCGTCGTTCCGGGCCGTGCGCGAGCGCTTCGGCGTTAATCCCGCGCGCGGCTATATCTGCGGCGACGAGCACAAGGATTTCACGGCGGCCGCCAATACCGGCATGCACCCGTTCATGGTCTCGTACGGATTCGAAGATTACGATCGCCTGACCAACAAATTCGATATTCCGCCCGAGCTGATTTCACGCACGTCGGGCGAACTGTGCGGCCGCATTCGCCACGCGCTCGATCTGGCTCAGGCGCCGTACCAGAACAGCACTGCGCCCATCGCGCCGAACAGCCAGTAATCGATCGGCGCGCCCAGCGCCCAGCGCTTGTGCCACGGCACGTGGATCTGCTTGAAGCGGCGCCAGCCGAAAGCCGGATTGATGACGAACCACAGGTAATCCTCGACGATCCAGAACAGCATGATCGACGCCATCACCGTCGCTTCGAGCTGCATTGACCACTGGCCCATGAAGAACAGCGGGAAGTGGAACACGAGCCCGATGAACGAAAACATCCACAAGTGGTAACCGGTCAGCGCGCGGCCGCCCCAGAAGATATCCAGCAGCAGATGCTGTTCGATGCGCCAGGTGGGCAAATTCGCCGCCCAGCCAGCCTCGCCTTCGATTTCCACTTCCACGCGCGCGAACAGATAGGCCAATGCCAGTACGGACAGCAGCGTGCCAACCAGCCTGCCGGTCTCGGAAAATTCAAGGTACATAGGCCATTTCACTATTGCATGCGGATTGATACAAAACGGTTTCCATGACGTGGCGCGCAGCCTGCGGCCGGCCCAGCGCGCGGGCGCATGCGGCCATCTCGGCCAGTTTCGCCGGGTGCGCCATCAGGTAGCGGATGCGGTAGTCGAGCGTCGGCAAGTCGACCGCCTTGAGCGCGGCGCCATGCTCGAGCAGATAATTGGCGTTCTGTTCTTCCTGCCCCGGAATCGGCGCGTTGACGATCATGGGCAGACCCATCGCCAGGCACTCGGCCGTGGTGGCGCCGCCCGGCTTGGTGATCACCAGATCGGCGCACGCCATCAGGCGTTCGACGCCGTCGGTAAAACCCTGCGCCGCGAGCCGGCCCGGGAAGCGCACGGACAGGCGCTGCAGCGCGGCCAGTTCGACGGTGTTCTTGCCGGCCAGGACGATCAACTGAAAATTTCCAGGAATGGCGAGTAGCTGCTGCGCCACACGGCTCAGGCCGCCAAGACCGGCGCCGCCGCCCATCAGCAGGAAGGTGGGCAAGTCAGGATCCAACCCAAGTGCCCGGGCGCATTCGGCGCGGTCGTGGGCGATTGAAAACGCGGGCATGGTGGGAATGCCGGCCACGTGGATGGCGTGCCCGGCGACACCCTGCGCGCGCATGCGAAACGCCACCTCGTCGTTCGCGGCGAAGTAGCCGGTGATGTGTGGCTGGATCCACATGCGGTGCAGGTCGAAGTCGGTCACCTGCACCCAGACCGGGCAGGTCAGCGCCCCGGTGGCGATTTGCTGCGCCAGGATCTCGGCCGGCTGGAAATGGGTGCAGATGACGGCGTCGGGCTTCAACGCCGCGATCTCGTCGACCAGCAGCCGGCTGTCACGCAGCTCGATCCACCGGCGCAAGCGGTTGATCACGCCGTCAGGGCGGGCCGCATCGGTCCAGCGGTAGATGTGTCGCCACAACCCCGGCGCGCGGGTGATCAGGCGGATATAGAAATCGGTATATACCTTGCGCAAGCGCGGCGTGGCGAACGCCATCGCGTCCAGGTGAATCACCGTGGCGTCGGGATAGTCGGCTGCGGCGCAGGCGCGGATGGCCTCGGCCACCCGGGTGTGGCCAGCGCCGGCCGGCACGCTGAGAACGACAATGGTTTTGCCGGCCATGCTGCGCTGGAATTCGCCCTCTTTCACGAGGGGCGCTTTCTGGCATGCGCCAACGCAGCCGTCCGGTCTTGCGAATGCTTCTGCTTCATGCACACTCCATCGCAACGCTATGCGACGGAGTGTGCGGGTCGATTATGACCCGGCCATGACGGCCGTTACACTTCTACACCACGCTATTCCAAGGCTTGGACAAGCGCATCGCGCAATTGATCAGGCCAACCATCGAATACGTCTGCGGGAAATTGCCCCACATCTCACCTGTGACCGGATGCGTGTCTTCCGACAGCAAGCCCAGGTGATTGCGCGCGGCCAGCATCGCCTCGAACACGACGCGCGCTTCATCCACGCGGCCAATCCGCGCCAGCGCATCGATGCGCCAGAAGGTGCAGATATTGAAGGCCGTCTCGGGTTTGCCGAAATCGTCCGGCGCTTCGTAGCGGCGCATATACGGCCCGTCGCACAGCGACTTTTCCAGCGCGTCGACGGTGGCCACAAAACGCGGGTCCATCGGATCGATGAAGTTGATCTCGGCCATCAACAGCACGCTGGCGTCCAGATCGCGCCCGCCCAGGCTTTCGGCAAACGCCTGGCGCTCTTCGCTCCAGGCTTCATTCAGCAGGCGGTTGCGGATGATTTCCGCGCGCTCGCCCCAGAACGTGGCGCGTTCGGGCAGGTTCAGCTCTTCGGCGATCTTGGCCAGGCGGTCGCAGGCCGCCCAGTTCATCAGCACCGACGAGGTGTGTACGCGGGCGCGGGTGCGCAGTTCCCACATGCCGGCGTCCGGCTCGGCGTACAGGCGGAACGCCTGTTCGCCCACTGCTTCGAGCTGCACGAATTCGGCGTGGCCAGCGCGGCGGAACAGGCGGTGGTCAAAGAACGCCTGCGCCGCACCGAGCACGATATTGCCGTACACGTCGTGCTGGAAGTGTTCCTGGGCCTGGTTACCTATGCGTACCGGTCCGTTGTTGCGGTAGCCGGGCAGATGGTCGACGATCGACTCGGGCAGCTCTTCTTCGAGCCCGATGCCGTACAGCGGCTGGATATGCCCGCCCTTGGCGCGCGCCACGACATTGCTCAGCCAGCGCAGGTAGTCTTCCATCGTGCCCACTTCGGACAAGCTGTTCAATGCCCGGATCACGAAGAACGCGTCGCGCAGCCAGCAGTAGCGGTAATCCCAGTTGCGCTCGCTGCCCGGCGCTTCCGGGATGCTGGTGGTCATGGCGGCGATAATGGCGCCGGTGTCTTCGTACAGGGACAGTTTCAATGTGATCGCGGCGCGGATCACCACGTCCTGCCACTCGAGCGGCAGGGCCAGGCGGCGCGACCAGGTGCGCCAATAGGAGATCGTCTCGATCTCGAAGCGGTGCGCGGTGTCCTTGATGCCGTCGGCCAGCGTTTCGTCCGGGCCCAGCATGAAGTTCAGTGGCCGGTCGAGCAGGAAGAACGATTCGGACATCACGTAATTGAGCGACGCGTCGGTGTTCAGGCGCAGGGTCTGGTCGGGACCGACGTAGCGGATGTGATGGCTGCCCTGCGTGATCTCGGGTTGCTTGGCGCCGTACTGGAACCGCGGCCGCATGATCACGCGCACGCGCACGCCGCTACCCAGCGGGCGCACGCGGCGCACCAGCATCAGGGGGCGGAACATGCGGTCGCGGCTCAGGAATCGCGGCGCGAAGTCGGTGATCTCGATGCCGTTGCCGCCGCTGTCGAACAGGCGCGTGCGCAGCACCGCCGTGTTCGGTTCATACACTTGCTCGCTGCGGGCAAAATCTTCCAGCTCGACGCTCCACAGGCTGCCGTTCTCGCTCGGGTCGAGCAAGGCATTGAAGACCGGGTCGCCGTCAAAGCGCGGCAGGCAGCACCAGACCATGCGGCCCATGCGGTCGACCAGGGCGCTGAAGGCGCAGTTGCCGATCACGCCGCAATCGAGCGAACCGGTCGGTTCGATGGCGCCGTGTGATTCGAGCACGTTGGGTATGGTTGCGCTCATTGCCGACTCGTGGGAATCATCATTCATGCTGTGTCCTTTTCAATGGTTGGCGTGGCGGCCGCTTGTGCCAGTAACTCGCGCAAGTGTTCCGCCGACGCGATGCGGCACTGGGCCACGGTGGGCCCCGGTCCGACCTTCAGGCCGATCCCGCCAATACTTTGTACGTGGGCAAACCCGGCCTCATCGGTGGTGTCGTCGCCGATGAACAGCGGCCGGAAGCCGAGGAATGGCGCCTCCGCCAGAAAATCACGAATTGCCGTGCCCTTGCTCACGGCATTGGACTTGACCTCGACGATCATCTTGCCCTCCATCAGCAGCAGGCCCGGGCTGGCCTCGACCGCAGCGCGCATCACGTCCGTGCACAGGGCCTGCAACTCGGGCGCCTGACGGAAGTGCAGCGCCAGCGCGCCGTGCTTTTCTTCGACCCACAGGTCGGGATGGCGCGCCGCCAGGCCCTGCGCGGCCTGCCGCACCAGGGCGAAGTCGGGCGCCGGCAGGCGGCGCACCACGCCGTCGATGCCGCGCCGTTCCATGCCGTGCACGCCGGCGGCAGGAAATACCAGCGGCGCCAGCAACTTGTCGAGCTCATTGATGGGCCGGCCGGACACGAGCGCCAGCCGCCCTTTCAGGCGCGCTTGCAGCAGCGGCAGCGCAGTGCGCAGCGTGGCGGTGACGATCACCTGGTCGGGCAGCGGCGCGATGTCGACCAGCGTGCCGTCGAAATCAAGAAACAGCGCGCAATCGGGCGCGGCCAGCAATTCACGTGCAGCCTGAAGGGTGTCGGTCATGCTTGCCCCCTGCGCACACGGTCCTGGCTCAGCGAGACGATGCGCGACTTGACGCGCTCGCGCTGGCGCAGGCGCGCCGCATCCTGCAGCATGCGGCCGGCCCAGCGGTAGACGTTGAAGTCGCGCACCCGGCGGCGCATGCTGCGCATCCGTTCGCGCTGCTCGTCACGCGGCATGCGCAGTGCCTGGCACAACGCTTCCGCGCCCTCTTCGATATGGTACGGATTGACGATCAGCGCCTCGTGCAGCTCGCGCGCCGCGCCCGTGAACTGGCTCAGGATCAGGGCGCCGCCCTCATCGTCGCGGGCGGCGATGAATTCCTTGGCCACCAGGTTCATGCCGTCGTGCAGGCTGGTCACGCTGCACACGTCCGAGGCGCGGAAGTAGGTACGCAGCTGACGCTGTTCGTGGTGCTCGGTTTTCAGCACGATCGGCAGGTAATTACCGCTGGCATAGCGGTCATTGATCCGCTGGGCCAGGGCGCGCACGCGCGTTTCCAGGTTCTGGTATTCGTCGAGCGACGAGCGGGTCGGCGCGGCGATCTGCACGAAGGTGAATTTGCCGATCAGCTCGGGATACAGTTCGAACATGCGCTCGACCGCTTCAAAGCGCTCGACGATGCCCTTGGTGTAGTCGAGGCGATCGACACCGATGCCCAGCAACTGGTCGGGCGGCAGCGACAGCGCTTGCCGGATTTCGGCGCGGCAGGCGGCGATATCGGGTTCGCCCGGGATGTCGTCGGGCCAGGCAATGGAAATCGGGTACGGTTTTACTTGCGTCAGCTGGTTGCCGTAGCTGACGGTCGACGCTTCGTCCTCGATGCGGGTTTCCAGGTAGCGGTCGACCGTGTCGAGGAAGTTCTTGCGGTGGAACGGCGTGTGGAAGCCAAGGATCGTGCTGCCCAGCATGCCGTCGAGGATTTCTTCGCGCCACGGGCAGATGCCGAACGATTCCGGATTCGGCCACGGGATGTGCCAGAACGTGATGATGGTCGCCTTTGGCAACACCGCGCGCACCATGCGCGGCAGCAGCGCGAAGTGGTAATCCTGCACCAGCACCACCGGATTGTCCGAGCGCGCTTCGGCGATCACGGCGTCGGCAAAGCGCTGGTTGACCTTGACGTACTCGGCCCAGTCAGTGGTGCGGAACACGGGCCGCACGTGGGCGATATGGCATAGCGGCCACAAGCCTTCGTTGGCAAAGCCGTAGTAATAGCCTTGCTCTTCTTCTTTCGATAGCCAGACACGGCGCAGCGTGTAGCTCGGATGGTCGGGCGGGACCGGCACGTGGTCGTTGGCATCGACCGTCTCGCGGTCGGCTGAGCCGGCGCCATGCGCGATCCAGGTGCCCGAACAGGCGCGCATCACGGCTTCCACCGCCGTGACCAGGCCGCTGGCCGGGCGCTTGACTTTCACGCCATCCGGTGTGGCCTCGTGGATGTACGGCTCGCGGTTCGACACCACCAGGATCTGGTCACCGGCCAGGTCTTTATTCAGCAGCAACTTGAGCGTCTCGGGACTCCAGGTGGTCGACTCGACCGGGCTGGCGGCCAGCTCGCGCTGGTAATCGTTGAGCATCGCGCGAAACTCGCTGGCCAGCGGCGCCATGTCGCCTTCGACCGGCGCTGCTGCGGGCGCGCCGCGACGCGGCGAACGCGGCAGCAGTTCGCCGCGCAGCATTTCGCGCATGCCGGCCACCCAGCCGTGCCAGCTCAGGTGGGCGATGATGACCGTGATCAGCGAGATGGCGCCGGCCATCAGCACGAACAGACCAAGGATGTACTTCTTGGTGTCGGCGCTGCGGCGTTCGATGAAGCTCATGTCCTGCACCAGGACCAGGCGACCGGCGGAGGCGCCGTCCTGGATCAGCTCGCGTGTGGACACATGCACGGGCCCTTGCGCCAGGCGCACCACGGGGTTGGCGGCGTCCCTGCCCTCCCCTTCGGTGCTCTCGCCCTGGCGGCAACCGAGCGTGGCCGGATAGGTCGTGGTCTTGTAAAGCAGGATGCCATCGGGCGCGCACAGGGCCAGCGCATACAGGCGCTCATCCTGGATAGCGCGCTCGAACGCGTCGTTGATGCGCTCGCCCGAGCCGTCTTCGAGATACGTCAGCAAGGGCTGCTGAAGCGTGCTCGAGACCAGGCGCGAGCGCGTGTCGAGGTCGCGCACGAACCAGCGTTCGGTCAGATTTTCCATCCAGGGGATGGCGAAGTAGCCGAACAGGGCCAGCACGAGGGCAAGGGGAACGATGAACCGCAGGGACAACTGAATCGATCTGAAACGCATGAAGCTCTTTCAATGGGACGAAGTCGCCGACCCGATTGATTATAGCTATCTAAAAATTATCTTGTCGCTATTGCACGCAACGGTGCCGAACTAGGGGAGATCGGCACTGAAAAGAGCGCGGCAGCACCGGCGCGCCAGTGTCATCTTTCAGATTGACCCGATACGCGCTTCATGACGAACTCGGCGCGTGGTTTGGCGTGCCGCTCCAGGCGATAGGTCAGCACCTTGCCGTCCTCGCTAATAGCCACGGTCCACAGATTGGTGTCCGCGCCGGGAACCAGTTTGGCCGTGTAGGGTCTGCCAGGAATGCCTGCGAGCGAGCGCTGCCGCCAGCTTGCGCCATGCCGCCGTACATCGTCACCTTGTCCGGCGTGCCGTCGGCGTGGCGGTGATCATGGCGCAACTCCAGCCCGGCCGCAGGGCGCGTGAAGATCCAGGTGCGCGAGCGGTCTTCGCCGACCTGCACCGGCATGCGCACGTCGCTCGTGCTGCAGATGACTTCGGTCGAGATGGTCTTGTTGGCGAACTCGTTGTTTGGATCGATCGCATAAGTCTGGCCGCCCTCGAAGCGCTGGCCGCACATGGTCTTGAGCGTGGCCATGAAGCTGTCGCGGGAATCGACGGGTGTTGGGGCGGCGGCACAAGCAGTCAGCAGGCAGGTGGCGGCGAGCGCAGGAAGCAGTAGATTCATCGTGGTCAGGCAGAGAAGAGGAGCAGCGAGCGTAGCACGTCCGCAAAATGGCAAACCACCAACGAAACCTACCCTACAGCAACAAAATTGCGCGATTTGGCAAAATGAAAAATAATGTGTCGCTATTTGTATGACAAGCGTATGAAATTTGTCGAAAAACCTTACATTTATTTACCATTTTTGCGCGTGCACAAATATTTCTTATAGAAATCAGTAGCTTGTTTTGCTGGCACGGTATGTGCATTACCTCGCATAGTCGTCGAAATATCGTTACGACACCCGATACAGGGGCTGCGACACCATTGCAGCACCGTTCATCGTACACAATTTGGAGCGCATCAGAATGAAGAAAGCACTTGTCGCATTGCTGGTTTCCGGAATGATGACCTCGGCCTACGCCGACGTCGTTATTAGTGAGGGTTTCGATGATGTAAGCAGCCTCCAGAGCAAAGGCTGGATTCTGGAAAATAACGGCACCCCAGGCGGCACCACGCCAGGCTGGTTCCAAGGCAATACCGGCTTTGCCGCGCAAAGTGGCACCGAATACAGCTACGCCGCGTCGAACTACGGCACGGCCGGCGACAACGGCACCATCAATAACTGGCTCTACACCCCGGAATTCTCGACCGTGCTCGGCGCAACCGTGTCGTTCTGGCTGAACGCCGCCGCCGATGCCGGCTTCAGCGACAGCTTCTCGTTCGGCTACACCGACGCCAATGGCGCCCTGGTCAGCCTGATGCCATCGTTCACCGTCGCCACCGGCGGCTGGACGCAGTACACCGCCACCATCGCCGCCGCTGCCGGCACCGCGCGCTTCGCATTCCAGCACCTCGGTGCGCAAGCGACGTCGAACTACGTGGGCCTCGACACGCTTTCCATTGCAACGGCTGACGTCGCCGAAGTGCCGGAACCATCGAGCATCCTGATCCTGGCCGCTGGCGCCATGGGCCTGGTCGCTGCGCGCCGCCGCAAGCGCGCCTGAGCGACAGCATCCGTTCGCAAGGCGCAGCGCAAACGCTGCGCACATTTTGTATCGACTATGTTTTTCCAGGAGATTGTCATGTTCCAGAAACAACACACCGGCCTGCGCGCACTGCGCGCCGCCGGCATCACCCTGGCCCTGATGGGCATTGCCAGCCAGGGCGCCATCGCCCAGGAAGCACCAGTCCAGTCGACCGAGTCGCTGATCGCCGTCAAGGATGCCGAAACCGGCAAGCTGCGTGGCGCCACTGCGGCTGAAGCGGCAGCCCTGACCGCCAAGGCGGCCAAGACGAACGCGCGTGTCGCGCCAAAACCAACGCTGCAACGCATCCACAGCAGCGGCGCCCGTGGCGCCCGCCTGACCGATGAGTTCATGAGCGCCTCGGTTGCCGTCGTGAATGCCGACGGTAGTGTCGGCGTGCAGTGCCTCGACGCGCACGGCGACGCCAATCATGCCGCATCGACCGGCCACGTTCACAACATTACGCCAGTCACGGAGTAATCATGCGTACCCAATCTTTCTCGCTCAACGCAGCACGTACCCTGCTGGCCACGGCCAGCATCCTGACCTGCATCGCCGCACAAGCGGCCACGATCACCATCCAGAGCCGCGATCCCGCCGGCGTGGGCTTCAACGACCCGACCCCGGCCACCCCAGTGGGCGGCAATATGGGCACGACCGTTGGCCAGCAACGCCTGAACGTGTACCGTTACGTGGCCGACATCTGGGAACGTAACCTGAACAGCAATGTGGAAATCACCGTCTCGGCCGGCTGGGAAGCGCTGACCTGCACGGCTGATTCGGCAGTGCTGGGTAGCGCAGGCGCCTGGAACATCTGGCGCGATTTCCCGAACAGCAAGCCGAACCGTTGGTATCCTGCGGCCCTGGCCAACAAGCTGGCCGGCACCAACCTGACCGACGGCACCCCTGACGACGGCTCCGGCTTCGGCAACGTCGATATCAAAACCCAGTTCAACGTCAACCTCGGTCAGCCGGACTGCCTGTCCGGCCGTACGTTCTACCTGGGCCTCGACGGCAATGCCGGCAATCAGGTCAACTTCGCTGCGACCCTGCTGCATGAACTCGGCCACGGCCTGGGCTTCTCGGTGATCAGTGTCCAGACTTCGACAGGTTTCCGCCTGAACGCGAGCGGTTCGGCCTTTGTCGCCACGGGCGGCGTGCCGAGCGTATGGGAAGACTATATGTACGACAACACGGCCCGCAAGAGCTGGCTGGACATGACCTCGCCGGAGCGTCGCGCCTCGGCGATCAATCCGCTTGCCTTGGCCTGGACCGGCGCCAACTCGGTTGCCGGCGCCAGCATCCTGCGCTCGCAGCCGATCCTGAAAGCGACGACCCCAACCGGCGCGTTGCCACTGATCAGCTACAACGCGTCAAGCTTTGGCCCGATCGTACCAGCGGTCGCCTCGCTGGGCGCACTGGCCACGATCACCACCCAGGCCGGCGAACTTGGCCCTGGCTGCTCGCCGTTCGATGCTGCCAATACCGCAGCAGCACGCGGCAAGGTACCGATCATCAGCCGTGGCGGCTGCACCTTCGCGATCAAAGTGAAGAACGCACAGGACGCAGGCGCAGTTGGCGTCGTGCTGGCCAACAACGCGGCCGGCGATCTGGTGCCGGGCGGCGCAGATACCACGATCACCATTCCATCGGTGGGTGTCACGCAAGCCGTTGGCGAGTCGCTGAGAACTGCTGTCGCAGCTGCCAAGCCGTATGGCACCCGCAGCTCGCCTGGCCAGGTCATCGCTTCGTTGTCGACGGATCCTAGCCGCAAGGCGGGCGCCGATTCGGCTGGCCGGCCGCTGCTGTACACCCCAGCCCAGCTGGCGTCCGGCTCGTCGGTCTCGCACTGGGACGTGACGGCGTCGCCAAACCTGCTGATGGAACCCAACATCAGCTCGGACCTGACGCTGTTCGTGTCGCCACCGTACGATCTGACGCTGCCACTGCTGAAAGATATCGGCTGGTAATCGACTGCTGAGTCGTTTCATGCTTGCCTGAACCGGGCGCTGGCGCAAGCCAGCGCCCGGTTTATCGTTTGGTGGCCTGTATGATCGACTGCATCGAAATTCGCTCATGCACTTACCCATGCCCATTACCTGCCACCGACCTTCCCTGCGCCGCTGCGCCATTGCCATCGTTACCGCGTTCACCATCAGCGCCCCAGCCCTGGCAGATTCCCCCATCCGCATCCTCTTCGTCGGCAACAGCTTCACATATGGAAACACGCTCGTAAAAGGCTTTCACGCGCACACCGTCAACGACCTGAACGGAACGAAGATCGGCGGTGTGCCGGCCCTGTTCAAGGCGATGACGGTGCAGGCCGGCCTGGAGTACCAGGTCAGCCTGGAAACGGAACCCGGCGCCGGTCTCGACTTCCATTACAACAAGAAGCTCGACACGATCGCCAGGCCGTGGGACGTCGTGCTTCTGCAGAGTCACAGCCTGCTCGATGGCGCAGCGCCGGGCTCCCACGACCAGCTGATTCGCTACAGCGGCTTGCTGGCCAGGGCGTTCCATGCGCGCAATCCGAAGGTGGACGTGCGGCTGACGGCGACCTGGTCACGCGCCGACCAGACCTATCTGGCCACGGGCGCCTGGTATGGCAAGCCGATCGAGCGGATGGCACTGGACGTGCGGCGCGGCTACGATGCGGCCGATGCGGCCTCGCCGCTGATCCGTGGTGTGATTCCGGTTGGGCAGGCCTGGAACCGCGCGATCGCGGACGGCGTGGCCGATGCCAATCCGTATGACGGGATCGGGCCGGGCCACGTGAATTTGTGGGGAGACGATCACTACCATGGCAGCACCTTCGGCTACTACCTGGAAGCATTGACGATCTTTGGGGATGTGACAGGACGCGATCCGCGTTCGCTGGGCGCCAACGACACGGTCGCCCATCAGTTAGGTATCGTCAGCAAGGTCGCGGTGGCCTTGCAGAAGGTCGCAGCGGCGCAGCTGGCAAGCCAGCCGCCCGCGACTGCGATCAGCCGAAGATGAAGTAGAGGATGACCAGCACGACGGCCGGGATGCCCAGGAGCCAGCCAACGAAGTATTTACCCATGATGAAGTTCCTTTCGCATATGCATTGATGATGGGTTCATCATGCGTCGCGCACAGCCTGCGGTCAGTTCGCTACTGCACGTCCGCAAGAAATTTCACTGACAATGCCTTCCGGCACGCACGGCAGGAACGCGGTGCGACGTGGTTTTTTTGACAGGGCTATACTGAACCGACACGTGCATCGCGCCGCCCGGGGCCCAGGCTTCGTGCCGCCCGATGCGCCCATTCACTATTGAACAGGGGACACTATGCCAACAACCTGGATTATCGCGGCCAATGCCGGCCGCGCACGCATCTTCGCCGATGCCGATTCCGCCAAGTCATTGCAAGAAGTGGAAGACATGGTCAATCCGGCCGCGCAGCAGCGCGTGCTGGACATCGTGACCGACAAACTGAGCCCACGATCGGCCGGCAATAGCGGCCACAATATCGGTGGCGGCCAGGGCGGCGGGTTCGAACACGCCGCACAGGCTGGCGCACCGGGCAGCGATTACCAGCCTGCCGTCACGCCGGCCGAGCACGAAGCGCAGAAGTTCGCCAAGGATGTTGCTGCCTATCTGCTGCAAGCGCATCAGAAGAGCCAGTTCCAGCATCTGATTGTGTCGGCCTCGCCCGAGTTCCTCGGCCTGTTGCGCACGGCGATCGATCCGCAGGTCAAGGCGCTGATCACCCATGAGCTCAACAAGGACTACACGCATTCGAGCGGCCACGAACTGCGCGGCCAGCTCGCCACGCAACTCGACAAGGCGTAGATTCGCTCGGCCTTCCGGTCTTGTGAACACAGACGGGCCCGCCACCACGGCGGGCCCGTCGCGTTATGGGCCCGGGTTGTCCACGGGCGCGAAGATCTCGCGCAAGTCATCGGCCCCGATCACGGGCGCCAGCTCGGTGTCGTTGGCGAGCAAGGCATTGGCCAGGTCGCCTTTGCGACGCTGCATTTCCTGGATTTTCTCTTCCAGCGTGCCGCGCGCGATCAGCTTGTAGACGAACACCGGCTGCGTCTGGCCAATACGCCAGGCGCGGTCGGTGGCCTGGTTTTCGCTGGCCGGATTCCACCAAGGATCGTAGTGGATGACCGTGTCGGCCGCCGTCAGGTTCAGGCCCACGCCGCCCGCTTTCAGGCTGATCAGGAACACGCCCACCTGTCCCGCCTGGAACGCGTTCACCGGCGCGGCGCGGTCGACCGTGCTGCCGGTGAGTTCGACGTAGGCGATATTGCGCGCGTTCAGTTCGTCGGCGATCAGCGCCAGCATGCTGGTGAACTGCGAGAACACCAGCACCTTGCGGCCTTCACTGATCAGGGTGTCGAGCAATTCGAGCAGCGCCTCGAGCTTGGCCGAACCGCCTCCCGCGCCGGTCTTGAGCAGGCGCGGATCGCAGCATACCTGGCGCAGCTTGAGCAGCGCTTCGAGGATCACGATATGACTGCGCGCCAGGCCCTTGCGGTCGATCTCGTCGCGCACCTTGCGGTCCATCGCCACGCGCACCGTTTCGTACAAGTCGCGCTGCACGCCGCCCAGCTCGACCGGGAGGATGATCTCGGTCTTGGGCGGCAGTTCGGTCGCCACCTTGTCCTTGGTCCGGCGCAGCATGAACGGTTTGAGGCGCCGCACCAGCAAATCCTTGCGCCCCGTGTCGCCGCCCTGCTCGATCGGTTTGCGAAACACGGTGTTGAAGCCCCGCTCGTCGCCCAGCAGGCCCGGCATCAGGAAGTGGAACTGCGACCACAGCTCGCCCAGGTGGTTCTGCACCGGCGTGCCGGTCAGGCACAGGCGATGGCGCGCGTCGAGCAGGCGCGCCGTCTGCGCCGCCTTGCTGCGGCTGTTCTTGATGTACTGCGCTTCATCGAGGATCAGCAGGTGATAGCGATGCCCGCGCAGCGCCACTTCGTCGCGTCCCAGCAGCGCGTAGGTGGTGAGCACCAGGTCGGCGCCGCCGATGGCGTCGAACAGCGCCGTGCGCTCCTTGCCGTGCAGTAGCAGCACGCGCAGGCCGGGCGCGAAGCGGGCTGCTTCGGCCTGCCAGTTCGGCATCAGGCTCGTCGGCGCCACGACCAGCGCCGGACGATCGAGCCGCCCTGCTTCTTTTTCGACCAGGATGTGGGCCAGCGCCTGGATGGTCTTCCCGAGCCCCATATCGTCGGCCAGGATGCCGCCGAACTCGTACTCGCGCAAGAACTGCAGCCAGGCCAGGCCGCTCAGTTGATAAGGCCGCAGTTCGGCCTGCAGGCCAAGCGGCAGCCCGACCGACCGGATGCCGTCGAAATCGTTGAGCTTGCGGCCCAGTGCGCGCAGGCGCTCGCCGCCCAGCCAGCGCAGGTGCGCGGCGCGCTCGAGCTCGGCGAGCCGCGCCGCATCCATCACCGGCAGGCGCACCCGGCTGCCCATGCGCTCGTTGAAATACAGTTCGCCCAGCGTCACCAGGATCGGTTTGATGCGGCCCCAGGTCACGGCCACGCGCGACTCGTCGTCGAGCTCGATGACCAGGTCGCCGTCGTCGGCGCGCGTGGCCAGCGCCACGGTATCGAATTCGTGCGGCGCGGCGCGGATCATCTTGAGCAGCAACGGCAGCAGCGCATGGCGCTGGCCATTCACGACAATGCCGAGTTCGAGCGCGAACCAGGCTTGCCCGCCCTCGCCTTCCTCGTCGAGTTCGGCGTACCAGTCGTCGACCGCGAGCAGGTCGTAGCGATAATCTTCCTCCAGCTCGATGTGCCAGCCGGCAGCCTCCAGTCGCGGCAGCGCATCGCGCGTGAAGACGACCCAGGCGCCTTCGTCGGCAAGTTGCAGGGCGCCGGGCAGCTCGATCAGCGGCGAGCCTGGCGGTGGCGCGACAAACCCCAGGTCGGCCAGCGTGGCATTTGCTGCCGCTTCCAGCGCCGCGTTGCGCACGATGAGTTCCACCCTGGCATCGTCGACGCGGCGCAGCACCGGCCCATCGTCGGGCTCGGCGATCCAGCCGTCGTAGTCGAACAGCAGCGTGGCGTGGTCGAACCAGACGTAATCGCCAGCGTGCCTGGCCTGCATACTGTCGAGCACCAGGTAAGGTACCGGCACCACATCGCTGCGCTCACGCGTCTGCAGCACTTGCGGCAGCGGGAACACGCCATCCAGGCCCAGCTCGGCCATGCGCGTGGCCACGCTGGCGCGCTGCTCCGGCCACAGCAATGGCGCCTTGTCCACGGCGCCCAACAACATCTCCAGCGGCAGCGGCGCCAGTGAGGGTGGCAGCGTCAGCTCGCCGATCAGGTCGCCGTTGATGTAGCAGGCGGGCTCGGTGGGCAATATTTCTTCGGGAATGGCCTGCTCGCGGGCGCCTGCACTGGCAAATTGCCACCCCAGCTGGAGCGCCGCGGGATCGTCATCCAATGGCTGCCAGTCGATGAGGGCCGCACGCTTGGGACCAGCCAACAGCGGAAAGACCCGGCCGCGCGCCAGGTCTTCCGGCGTGTGGGCGCGCAGCAACCGGCCTTGCGCGACGAGCTGGCCGAGCAGGCGTGCGCCCAGCGCGCCTTGCGGCCGCGCGACGCCCAGGCTGCCCGAGGCCGCCGCCAGGCCCGCGAACTGGCGCAGCAGCTCGACGTCGCCCGTTGCGATCCAGGCCGGCGGTTCGCGCAGCAGTCCGTGATGGTTGACGTCGCTCGACGTGGCGCCGATGCCGCCACGCTTACCCTGGCGGCCCTTGCGCAGGTGCAGCCGGGAGCGGCCGCCCGGCAAGTCCGGCACCAGTACCCAGGCCAGCACGGTCGTGGCGCCCGTGGCGGAGAGTGCCGGCTGCGACACCTGGCTTAGCTGCGACAGCTGCATCAGCCAGTGCTGCGCCACCGCGTTGGCCGCGCCCGGCGCCGGCCGCGTTTCGCGTTCGCGCTGCTCGATGTCCTTGACCAGGACAGACACCACGTGCTTGCAGTTATAGCTCACCGGGCAGGTGCAGCGGCCTTCAAAATTGATCTGTTCGCGGCGGGTGAACACGCGGATCGTCTGGCGGTAGATTGCCCCGCCACTACCGGCGACTTCGCCGACCAGCCGGTCATCCTTCCAGTGCGAGGCCAGGACATTGCCGTCATCGGCATAGTCGTGGCCACGCCGCAAGGCGCCGGGGTCGAAATTGTGCGTCAGGTCGGCATAGTCGTAATGCATGGGCGAATCGGGCAATCATGGCGGCGAAGCCACCATTATCGCCCGAACGTGCCAATTCTTATTGGGTGACGACCTTGATATGCTCGACGTCCACGGTGGACTCGCCGAACATCTCCTTGTCGTACTCGCCGGTGAGTTCCACCAGCGTGTTGTGGTCGACCGTCACGCCGGCCGGGAAGCGGTCAGAATCGATCTCTACCGTGATCTTGCCGCTGGCGTCGGTGAACTCGTAATGCTCGTCGCCCTTGTGGCTGGTGAGCTTGCCCTTGAGGCGAACGTACTGGTCGTCCTTGCCATTGGCCAGTAAATCCTTGGCTGTCATGAGCGGCGCGCCCGATGGGCCGGCGTAGCCCGACGGGACGGCCTTGGTGGCAGGGCCGGCGATGGCGGTTGGCGTGGCGGTTGGCGTGGCGGTGGTGGCGGTCTGGGCAATGGCTGCTGCCGAACCGGCGCACAACAGGGCGATGCAAGAGAGTCGGGAAATACGTTTCATGATCAGTCCTCGGTAGTTGGTGGGTCGTCGCCTGCACATCGTTGGCAGGCACGGACGCATTACACCGGGCGGACATTAAACCGATCTTAAAGATCGAGCGTGACGCCGAGCCCGCGACCATCCAGGCCCGCGCCGAACGTCAGCACGATGCCATGCAAATCGGCGATGCGCTTGACGATCGACAGCCCGAGTCCGCTGCCCGCCTGCCCCTGGCCCAGCACGCGGAAGAAGCGCTCGCTCAGGCGCGCGCGGCTGGCCTCGTCGACACCGGGACCGTTATCGCGCACGGCGATGCGGTCGAACCCGGCGTGTTGCCGCGCATCGAT
>Ga0265797_10004238_pt1 | contig 22100 bp, 26 predicted proteins | sample P2T30metagenome_FD_192433 | JGI IMG/M metagenome (GOLD analysis project Ga0265797, IMG submission 192433) | Plant litter microbial communities from East Loma Ridge, Irvine, California - P2 T30 | ecosystem: Environmental > Terrestrial > Plant litter > Unclassified | place: USA: California... | reverse complement strand
GTACCCATCGACACGGCGATGCGGCGTTCGAAGGCCCCAAGAGAGGCAGAGATTACCAGATCTGTCCTGCCGAGCGATGTGGAATGAAAATCGAGCTCTCAGCGGCATGCAATGCCATGACTTGTCGGTGCGGTACACAGTTCTGCTACATCTGTGGAGAGTCGGTAGGCGACAAGAGCGACCATTGGACTAAGAGGAAGCCTGATGGCTGTCCGACATTCAATCAGCCTGGAGCGCCAAATGCGCAATTTGACGCTCCCATACGTCGACCCACGCATCTGAGATTTGTTAGTCCGCCGCCAGAGGTGCGGAGGAATTCCTTGAACGATGAGCATGGGCTAGATGGACTGCGTTTCGCTGGGCTAAGGCTCGCAGATGGTGCCGAAGTGCGTTTACAGGACCATCAACTCCACGAGAGGCCGGAGAGAAACCCTCTTCGACCTGCCGAAGAAGATCCACGTATCATGTTCACTTTCGACAATCCCAGGAACCGCATGCGCGCGCTGGTAGCAACGCGTCTTCACGCTCTCCGTGGTGAGCGACAGAATGAGATTTTACAAGCCATAAAGCGACACCTCTGATGATGCAATGCGAGATGGGAATGGGGATTATCAGCTTTAGTTTTAACTTGACAATATTCGTGTATTGAGAACAAGTTACTTTCGCGTGCAAATCCAATGACTCCAACGTCCGTCTCTCAATGGCAAGGATAGTCAATTCCATATCTGAAGTATATGATATTAGCATACTAGATGCTGAGATGACAGGTCTTGCGCAACAATTTATGTGCAAACTCGACTACTTCAACGCCATATCTCGACGGAAAGCACGGTCTTCCCTTAGTTGGAATCCCATGATATTAGCATACTGGGTGCTGAGAGACGAACCAATCTCCATGTATATCTCAATGGCAAGCATAGTTGTTCCTCAGTCTGGATGCTGTGGTACTAGCCTATTGAACGCTGATATACGATCCAATCTCTCGGAGGACCTCAATGGTAAGGGTAGTCATTTTTCCAGCTGAAGCGCATGGTATTGGCGTATTGGATTCTGAGATGGGCACTGGGAATATCTCAATGGCAAGGATGGTCATCTTTCGATCTGAGTTATATGATACTAGTAAAGGAAATGCGAAGATACTGGCCAATCTATAGCGGTATCTCAATGTCAACGAGGGATGCAGGTTTCTTTGTGGCCGACGATATCATTTCGAGGACCAGTGAGATGACGAAGACTGCTATTGAGGCATCTCGGTGGCCAGCACAACCACTCTTGAAATTTGGTTTGATGGTATTAGCATCCCGAATGCTTAGCCACGATCAAAGCTCTGAAAGTATCTCGATGGCAAGCATAGTTATTCTCAATCTGAGTCTGAGGATATCAACACACTAGATGCGGAGATATTGCTCAGTCTACAGTAGTATCTCAATGGCAACCAAGGTTTTGTTCTCGATGGAAACGGAACACACGACCACAAGTCAAGCCCGCGACCACTCCAAATATTGCACGATGATCTCCCGTAGCTTGTAATATTGTTATAGGTCTGTATAGGTCTACTTCCAGAGATGCCAAAATCTCCGCGAGATGGTGAAACGCATCTCAATGGTATTGCTGTCGGATATGGAAACCATATCCATCGATCTGACCTTCACTGCTGTTGAGATGACTATACGTACATGTATACGCAGGACTGTACATGTGGGAGATCGCCCAAATCGAGAGAAATCCACAGTACGATCTGTTGTTGTCAATTGTTTGCTATCGTTTGCGTGGTGCGGCCCAATCTGGATGCATGCCGCATTCCGATGTTTGATTGCGCTGCAAAACATTGCCGCATTCCCATTGTTTACTTCTCACGCACTCCTCTTTAGACCTCCGCGTTTCGCGTTCCACCAAAGATACAGTTATCACATTCAATACATTGAGCCATGGCGAAATCACGCGCAGACGGCACGCCAGCGAAAGCCGGCCGCAAGGCCTCACCAGCCAAAACCACCAAAGCATCACCAGCCAAACCCGCAAAGTCCAAGGCGGCCACTCCTGAGCGGACAACAAGAAGCTCGCCGAGGAGAACAGTCCCCTCTGCGAAGGCGCAGGAGGCTGCGGCAGATCATGTGCAGACTGGGAGGGTTGCGAAGAAGGCCTCGCCTTCCAAAGCCACGACGCCGGCGAAGAAAGTCTCGCCGAAGAAGACTGTGAAAGCGACGACGCCAGCAAAAAAGTCATCGCCTGAGAAGAAGGTTGCTTCGACCAAGGACTCGCCAGCCAAGTCGACGCCAACGAGGGCGAAGGAGGCACCATCGTCCAGCTTAAGACAACAGCTTGAGGATTCCCATGGATATATAGCTCACGATTTTGCTCGCTATGTGGTCCGTGACAACATCATCGACCATCTAGAAACGGCAGACGCCTTCGACCAGAAAACAATCCTCCGCTGCTACGGCATGCTGCTCGAGCACAAGGCCGAGCTCGACGGCAATGCTCGCGCAACCGACGATGAGCAAACGCGACAGTTGAGGCCGCTGTATCGCAAAATCAAGAAGAACATGCGCAGCCTCCTGGGTCCCGGACTGGATGATTGCTTGAAGAGCGGCACACGCAGGGACATTTTCATGGTCGCGCTGCACTCAGCCTTGGAGGAGCAAGGCTTTGCCGATGCTGTCGGCCTCATTAATCGTCACTTGGAGATTCCGCGCGAGTCCATTCCTGCGATTCATGTGACAGCCGAGGACGTCGAGTTTGCTGAGAGGATTCAAGTTCGGGCTGAGGAAAGGAGGGCGGAGCGCGAGGCGGATTGGAAAGCATCGGGGTTGACCCGAAAGGAGTGGAGCGACCAAGTGTTGGGCGGACGAGTGGCCAAGCCAGCCAGTCGTGCAGCCTCTCGATCAAGGAGTCCTGCAAAGAGCCCTATCAAACGCGAGCGTGAAGCGTCGGTGAGCAGGCCCGTTCGTGCTCGCAGCCAAAGCCCGAAGAAAGCAGCAACACGCACGGCGAGAAGCAAGTCACCTGCTCCTGTCGGGAGACCCAGCACGAGGTCTCGGAGTCCAGCAGAGGTAGTCCATGCCCAGCCAGCTGACACCGGCCGCAAGAGTCGATCGAAGAGTCCAGCGAAAGCGCCTACACGCCAGACGAGTAAGTCTCCAGCACCCATCGAGAACACCAAGACGAGGGCAAGAAGTCCTGCAAAGGCGAAGGAAGCTTCTCCTATTCCGCTGAATGTCGCAAAGACAAGGTCTAAAAGCCCTGCGAAGGCGGATATTTCAGGAACGACCACTTCGGGTCGGACCAGAGGCACTTCGAAGAGTCCTGCGAGGAAAGATAGCCTCTATCAGCCAACGGTCGACGATGATGAAGATGAACCAGGTAACTCGCCACAGAACCAAGTTGATCAAAGCCAACATACTGACCTCCCACCAGCAACGCAGACCAAAAAGCCAACGAAAAAATCACCGGCCAAACGATCTGCCTCCCTCTTCAACAAGAGCCCATCGCCCGCAAAGAGAGTCAGATCCGCTGCTCCAGCCAAAGCCGCCTCAGCACCAACCGCCTCCAGAGCCCGAACCCAATCCCCCATCAAAGACTCCTCGCCACGCAGACGCAGGCCGACAAGCCAGCCACCCAGACCCCCTCACCCCAACGAGCGCGGCCGCGACAACATCATCTCGCCCACAAACCCGCAAATGATCGAAAGTCTCAACAAGCCCAACCCCTTCCACGAAACGCTGCCGGCGCCGGAGATCTGGCACAGGCGCATGCCGCCGTACTTCCCGTTCGGCGAGACGCCGTTCATGGAAAGGGAGATCAGTCGCCAGATTGAGGAAGATCTCGCGCGAGGTAAGTGAAATCATCTTCATCGAACACCACAGCCACCTTTTATACTGTGCCATTCTACTGACTCTCCTTCCCGCCAGGCCTCCAAGAATCCCGCCAAACCCAGCAAAAAACCGACGGCCTCCTCAAGCGCGTCGCCAGCCTCGCCACCGGAGCCGCCGACGCCGTGCGGAGCACTTTCAGCCCGGCGAAGCCGCGCACAAAGTATCCGTCGGCCTGGGACTTGCCTGCCGTGAGCGATGCGGAAGTCCGCGCGTTGTTCCCCACTCCTTCTCGACAATCGAGCAGTATCAGAGATCGGGCTGCGTCCCCGAGGGCGACGTGTTCGGGGACTGTGGAGTCTTCGGATGAGGAGGAGGAGGAGAGTGATGATAGCGAGCATTATATGTCGGGTGGGTTGCATTGATAGGAGACTGGTAATGGTGTTGAATGACAATGGAGGGTAGTGAAAGTTTTCGTCTGTAAAGTAGTGATGCGGTGAATTAATCAGATTTGCTTTTTTGGACCGATTTAATCGCATGCGTTGTCATCTATAAACCTATCAATAAATTCTCAATCCATAATCTCGCTCGCAAACTTGCTCCTCGCTCTGATGCGCGGCCCATAAAAGACCAGCACCCAAGGCACAATCGTCAGTAAAGCGCCCATTCCTCCCAAAAAACTGCCGGCGCCTTGGAAAGTCATCGCCTTGAACATTTGCGGCGTGAACAAGGGGAAAGCGCCCGCCAAGATGTTACGGCAGAAGCTCTGTGCTGCGAGCGCAGAGCTCGCGTAGCGGTGGTAGGTGTCGGCGAGATAGTTGAAAACGGCGAGATAGATGCTGAAGATGCCCATTGTCGCGCAGCCGATGCCGAGAGCAGGGAGGATCCAGTGGTTTGTCGGGAAAGAGGTCCAGCCGAACCAGAAGCAACCCACGGGCAAAAGAGCGCTTTGAATGCAAGCGAAGTAAAGGCGGCCTTCTGGGCCGTCGAAGATGGCGCGCTGTTTGCCGGTGAAGTATGTGCGTGCGATGTGTTCTTGCGCAACGCTTATGCAAGTGCTGATTATCGCTGCCACTGAGATGGCGGTGAACACCGCACCGTTTTGTTCGAGGTTGAAGCCGTGGCTAGTCCTGAAGACCAATGGAATAGCGGAGAAGGTCAGGTATAGAACAGCCCAGCTGAAAGATATCCAGAGACTGAAGAAGAAGACGACAGATTCTGTGAATAGTAGGTGGAAGGGTCGGTACAAGCTGATGCCAATCATTCTTCCGAGAGATGTGCGCTCTTCATCACTCTTGACCTTCCAGCGGATTCGTTGAGGTGCGGTGATCGGACCGGCCTTGCTGCTGTTTGCGAGTGGCATCATGAATCCGTAGTGGCCTTCGGATTCCAGCTGAGCGATCCATTTGTTCACGGCTTTCGCTTTCTTGCTGAGGAGTACTGATCCACGAGTTTCCTTGAAGAAAAATAAGATGAATATCATCATCACGCCGCAGGTGATGACTTGCAGGTAGAAGATCCAACGCCATGTTGTGTGCTGTGCAATGACACCACTTATGATCGGTCCAAATCCAGTGCCAAAAAGTGCTGATCCTGAGAACAAGGCCATCGCGGTGTTGCGCTCTTTTGCATGGTAGATATCGGAGACGACACCGCCAACCATCGTACTGAATGTGCTACTGCAGCATCCGACCAAGAATCGGCTGATCAGCATGCCAGCGAAGGTCGGAGTAAGGGCACAAATCAGCTGGAAAATAACGAATAGCGTTCCAGTAACGACGAAGATCGGCCGTCTGCCGTTGATCTCAGAGAATGGCGCGAGAACCATAGGAGCGATACCGAATCCACAGGTGAAAGTTGTGATACCGACTGCAATAGCCGTCTCAGACACATTCCATTCTGCCTGCATCTGGGCGCTTCCTGAGGAGTAGGAGCCGGCAGCGTAGGCTGTGACCGCTGTGGCTGCGCATGAGAGATACGTGATGATCGTCTTGCGTCGAGCGCTCCAGAGGAATGGTGATGTGTATTTGTCCAGGTTCGGGCATTGCGCCGGTGGCGATGCTTGACTCGAGTGTGGGTAGTTAGGTTGTGATAAATATGCAGGAGACGGCAAATTTGTTTCGAACGTCAAGTAGTGATAGACAATCTCGTCCTGGCTTGAAAGTCTCGCGAGACTGCTGGAAGTGGATTCTCTCTTGGGATGCTTTTCGCTCTCGTCCAGCTGGATGTCGGGATTATGGCTGTGGTTCAATTCGTTTTCAGGCGCAGGTGGCAACTGCACTTCGGGTTCCGCCATGTTGATAGAGTAGACAGTCCTGAAAGCAGTAGCAAAGGAGGACCGTCGACAACAGAACAATATTATAACCGATAGTGGCGTTCGGACATGTACATTATTTTTCTTCTACCTTCGTTTCGCGACGCACGAGTCAACAGATCTCGAGTGGGTCCGGTATGGCTTCCCCGTTCCTGACCGCGATAGAGCCGGTCCTTCGTCAGCATTTCCCTGGGGACATGTCAACTCCACACGCGCCCTTCTGCAAAGCCAGGTGGTATTGTTGGGAGGGAAAGACAGCAGCGAGATGAGAGTCATCGCAATGACTATTCACCATGGGAGAGCAGCCGCGGTAAAGCAGTTTTTGAAGCTTGGCCGAACTGCAGACACGGCAGAGAAGTTCCGGGCGGCATGAGTTGACGCATCATAATTCGTCGTCATTGGGAGGGTGCGCGTGGGTGGAGTCTTTCCCTGCTGGAGGATCTCGCACGTCCTTCAACGCGTTTGCTGATGACAAGGCCTAAACAATTAATGTATATCAACAAGCGATATATCTCGTGTTACATCACCGTCGCTGTCAGCCCTGTCCCCCTTGTGGTTTCTTTGTGGGCCGGGCCACGCGAGAGAAGACTGATTATGCCTCAGTAATCTGTGGCGCTGCCTAGTCTTCCTCCAGAGTGCCCTGCAGCGATATCGGCAATGAAATTACCTTGGCGACGGTTCTCGCCGAGCTCGAGTATGGCAAAGCGGGATCCGGTTCCTGACCATTTGTTTGGATGCGTTGATGCGAGTCTCTCGCTGGACGCACGCAGACCGGCTCGCCATAGATACATGTAATAATGGCACGACGTGCGAATAGACTCTGAAGCAAAGAACAGTAAGATTTCACGTGACCATGACTTATTCAAATAACCTTGATGTGGCTGGCCGCCAAGTTAGGCGTCATCCTGCTGCTTTCCCTTGCTAGGACAAGTGAGGGGAGCACGCCCTCGCACGCCATCGGCGACTGCTCTGATGGTGGGGCAGATTGTTGAACCCTTTTGTTGTCCAACACGTATATTTCTTTGAGATCGCCCCCCTCCTGCTTTGTAATTCTTGATCTACCTGCATTATAGCACAAGGATCTCTTCACACTGTAAGGATGCCCCACTACCGCCCTCTTCACGCCGCCAGCAACTGACCAAGTTCTCTAAACAGTCATCCACCCTCACATCAACAAACAAAACCACCAAAATGACTGACCGTCCTGAGCCCCTCCGCCTCGGCAGCGTCGCGCCCAACTTCAAGGCCGAGACCACCGGTGGTCCCATTGACTTCCACGAGTTCATTGGTGACGGCTGGGTCGTCCTCTTCTCCCACCCCGAGGACTACACCCCCGTCTGCACCACCGAGCTCGGTGCTTTCGCTAAGCTCGAGCCCGAGTTCACCAAGAGGGGTGTCAAGCTCATCGGTTTGAGCGCAAACACTGTCGAGAGCCACGGCGGCTGGATCAAGGACATCGATGAGATCTCCGGCTCCAAGCTGCGCTTCCCCATCATTGGCGACAAGGAGAGGAAGGTCGCTCTTGCCTACGACATGTAAGTTGGGAGATTGAGAGCACCGAGAGTTTGAGAGAGCTCAAGCTTACGATTATACAATAGGATCGACCACCAGGATGCCACCAACGTTGACTCCAAGGGCATTGCTTTCACCATCCGCTCTGTCTTCGTCATCGACCCCAAGAAGACCATCCGCACCATCCTCTCTTACCCTGCCAGCACTGGCCGTAACACCGCAGAGGTTCTGCGCATTGTCGACTCTCTCCAGACTGGTGACAAGCACCGCGTCACCACCCCTATCAACTGGGTTCCTGGTAAGTGTCCTGTGAAATGGCGACTTTTCTACCTGCAGGACTAACAAATACTACAGGTGACGACGTCATTGTCCACCCCTCCGTCAAGGGTGAGGAGGCCGAGAAGCTCTTCCCCAAGATGAACATTGTCAAGCCCTACCTCCGCTTCACTCCTCTCCCCAAGGAGCAGACCTCCGCATCCGCTTGACTGGGCGAATACACGTTCCGGGAGACATGGGAGGCCGAATGGGGCCGCTCGGTCACTGGCTGAGGCATACGAAAGTTATGAGCGTAGCGTTTGGATATGATAAATGAGAAAACAGATGAAATCCATAATACATGTCTTTCCGACCATTTCGAGATAAAATTGTAAATTCTGCCACCACAAAAAAATTCCCAAGTAAGCGGTCCTGAAACATTTCCGGGCCCATTGCAGACTAGTTGCGCATCCTCCGTTTCATCATCTTGCCTATACAGTCCGTCCAGCTGTCAAAGCCAAACGGTCGGCGCGCTGGAGTCGGATCCCTGGCAAACAGCGTCGCGCGTGCTCCCGACGACCTAACGACTGCACGTAGCCGGTCATGTTGGAGAGTGTCTGCGCGCGTGTGAAGAAGGCGACTTGCCTGGTGTTTTGTTGCTATGGCAGGAGCAGAAGAATGCGCGCGACTGCAGATGGACGTGCCAATCAACACGCGAGATGGCTTGGCAGGCTCAAGTCGGCGAAAAGCTACGCAGCCAGGCTGGCGAGGAGGCAGAATCCAGCGCCGTGCACCGCACCACCGCACCGCAAAGCACACCTCTCACTTCACACACATATCACGCACTACGTCCACTACCTCCAACCTTCGACTGCTCCGCGGACCCGGCGCTGCAGCATTCCCGTCTTGCACGCCTCACTACCGCTGCAAGCCTCCACTGCTTAAGGTAAGGCTCTCTATACGTGGCGCCCTTAATCCCTTATGTCCTGCCTCTGCCGGCCCCGGACAACATGCCGCGCTGCATCGCACCCTCACCCCATGGCCCCGACTGCCTGGCTGCCCGCAGGATAGTTGCATCCGTCCGCCAGCACTTCGACTGCCAAAACCCAGCGCTCTCCCAGTACTGGCATCTGTGCTTGCGTATGGCGTGTTGCCTTCCGAAACCCAATACCCGCTGTGGCAACTGATCCTGGCTCTCTGGCGAACGAGTGGAGGTGCCGTATACACCACTTCGAGATATACCTTTCCTTGACACTCAAAACTTAGCTCGTTCGTCCGCTCTTCTCCTCGCAGGGCCACACAACCTTTCCCCTACTGATCTGCTCCTATATCGTGGGGCCTTATTGCTACACTATTATTATTACCATGACGTGACAGATATGCTCTCTTGCTGACCGAAGATGGCATCTCCTCTAGGTTCTCTAGCGCACAGCCCTCCTTCCCACACACAGCCTTTCTGGTCGAATTTTAGGAATCCCAAGGAGCAGCACACTGCCCTGAAGAAACCTGAAGCCACTGCCGCTGCTGAGTCGATCTCGCCAAAGCGACCGAAGATCGCAAAGAAGGTCAAGCCATTCTCGGCCAAGAGCCGCACGCGTGAACCTAGCCCAACAAAGAACTCGCCTCACGAGGCAGACGCAGAACGTCGACCTTCTTTTACCCCGACGCCTTGTTCGACACCGCCTCTCGACGTCTTCGAGCTACCACCAACATCACCTCGTGGCCAGAGCACCACTCGACCAAAGCACATTCCCATTGTGATACCTGATTACCAGTCCTTTGGCAGACAAAGCCCTGTGAACGAAACGAGAAGCGGTTCCTTCTCCACTTTTATATCTTCGGCTTCTGGTTCACCGCAGCCGAACTTCGCTGAGTACACGGGTTACGGTGTCACCGTCCGCAACACCTCAGTCGACTCTTTCCGCGAAAGGCCGAGGCATGTCGAGATAAAAATCCCAGATTGGGCACAGCCTGTTATCAAACGACCAAACATCCCTCCTCGTCTCAGTTTGACGAAATCCACCTTCGTCGACACTTTTGCAGACGTTGTTCCTCTGTCGCCACCAGACCTATCAGTCCCATCACCAGCTATCAGCCGAATTAGCAGCAACATGGACTCACACCCATCCGAACCCTCCCCCACCGGGCTTTGCACCAGCTTGTCCAACAAAGGCTCAAGTGCTTACCTCTCAAGCGCACACAGTAGCCAGTCGAGCTTGGTTGGCATGAGAGCAGAGTATGAATCTGCCTCCGAAGCCGAATCAACGCACGACGAATCACAGCGGCCCTCCCATGGCTACGGCTCCTCCATGGGTGGTCAATCACTCGGTGGATTGAACTCGCCTCCCATACAAACACCTGCCTCCAACTCAAATCTGTCTGGATTGGTGTGTAACGTACACCGAACAACAGGTAAAGAGCCTCAACCTTTGGTTGGTGCTACGACGACAATCCTTGGAGACAAGCTTTACGTCTTTGGAGGTCGACGACTCTCACGCGCCAAGCCTCAACTTACTGCCAACCTATACGAACTGGACCTCATTCGTCGCCACTGGACAAAGCTGGAGACCAAGGGTGACATTCCCAATCCTCGTTACTTCCACAGTGTGTGCGCGCTAGGCGACACGAAACTTGTCTGCTATGGCGGCATGTCACCTGCTCCAGGCAGCGAAAGCGGCGGAGACGCACAAGCTGAGGTCGTGGTTATGTCGGACATTCACATCTACGACGCCCCAACACGCGTGTGGAAGAAAGTCGCAACTTCAGATTCGCCGCAGGGTCGCTATGCACACTGCACGGCTATCTTGCCCTCCGGAGCTTTCTTCGGTTCTGCAAACGCACCCATGTCAGCTGTTCATCACAACTTGCCTGGAAACAACCCCAACCAAGGCACACTTGGCGTTTCACTGGACGGCACTGGTGGTGCAGAGATGGTGGTTGTTGGAGGTCAAGACAGCGCAAACCACTACATCGAGCAGATCAGCGTGTTCAATTTGCGCAGCTTGAAGTGGACAGGCACGACTGGCATGGGAAGGAGCTGTGGCGCATATCGCAGTGTGGTTGCTCCGCTTACTACGATGACTGCAGAGCAAATCGGCGCTGGACCTCACGCCGACTCTGATGCAGACGATGAAGATGAGTCGTCCGCGAACATTGGGTCTGGTGCTCCTATGCTCATCTACTCTAATTATAACTTCCTGGATGTGAAACTGGAACTTCAGGTCCGACTACCAGACGGCACGCTGACAGAGAAAGCAATGCGTACTGAAGTCTCTCCACCCGGATTGCGCTTCCCAAATGGAGGTGTCATCGACAACCACTTCGTCGTTTCCGGCACATTCTTGACTTCGTCCAAGCAGGAATATGCTCTCTGGGCGTTGGATCTGCGCACACTATCTTGGAGCCGCATTGATGCTAGCGGCAGTATTTTCAGCCAAGGCAGCTGGAACAGAGGTGTTCTATGGAGCCGTCGAAACTCTTTCGTGATTCTGGGCAACAGGAAGCGCAGTCTCGTCGACGACTACAATAACCGTCGCATCAACTTCTCAAATATCTGCCTGGTCGAACTTGAGTCTTTCGGACTTTACGATAACCCGAGGACTGCAGAACCGAACTCTGCGTACATGTCCGCAAGTGCCGCAGCGCCTCAACTACCTCATGAACTTGCCCTCTCAGGTCGTCAACTAACCACAGGAGCTGAAGCTTTGGGCGTGCAGTCTATGGCACTACGAGAGCTAGCAGACATGGATTTCTTGGCAATTGATGGTACGCGGATCGCAGTCAACTCACGCTTGATCTCCCGCCGATGGGGACCTTATTTCACGCATCTACTTCGGGAATCCCTGACCGGTTCGTCTGGTGATGGTGACGCTTCGACATTGCGAGGTGGTGCATCCGGCCACGGCCAGCGTAACTCAATCCTGACAATCACGCCTTTGAGCAATTCCGGGTCTAATGCCCAGCAATCGAACAACAACACCGATTCTGATGTGCCAGATGTACGACTTATGCCACCACCCTCACGACCAAGACTACTCTATCTGCCACACACTGCACCCACGCTGCAAGCAATGCTGCACTTCCTATACACAGGGACTTTGCCATCTCCACCATCAGTTTTGGCGACTCCCCAGATCTATTGCTCGTTGTTGCAACTCGCGCGCCCGTACAAGATTGACGGTCTACTAGAGGCAGTGGTACAAAGACTGCACGAATCACTCGACGGTCGTAATGCAGCTGCAATTTTCAACGCAGCTGCCATGGGTGCTGGCGGCGGAGATGGTGTACAGTTCACCTCTCCTAACGGGCGAGTTAGGGAAAGCATTATTCCACTCCGCGGCGCCAGTCTTGCCAATGCAGACTCGTTGACAGTGAATGGATTCGGACGCTCGAGCACAAACCTGCGCATTGATACCGACGTGGCCAATGGCAGGAACACACGCAACACCCTACGTCCTGGTGAAATTCTCACAGAAGAGAATGATGAAGAGGAAGTTCCCAGCAGCGCCACGGACAGTATGAGCGAGAGTGACGCAAGCATGAGCGCCAGAAGTCTGACTGGAAGGGGCGATCGCGACAAGGAGGTTTGGAGTGGAGCTCTGAGCGCCGTGGTCGGACTACAAAAGAGAGGATTGAGGGGACTAATGGAGGGAAGGAGAATGCGCGAAAGAGGCAGATCAGAGGGTATGGCTGATGGTGCAAGAGTTGGGCTCGGAATCGCTTAGACTAGATTGAGTAGCATCGTGGTAATGATCGTGAGAGAGGGTGATGGGCGGAGTTTTGCCCCCGAGATTCATTCTGTTGACTTGTGTACCTTACGTTGATATGTTGCGTGACGGTCCAAATGCTACATGGTGCTCTTTTGGTTGTTTCGATCCAAGCAGTCACTCGAATGCAGTCGTGTTTTGATATTTCATGGCAAATGAGCTTCTCTTAAAATGGCGATGCTGACCCTTGAGCTCGAAGCTGGAGCAGCAGAAGCCGAGGATGACTTCATGATTCCTGGAACTTTTTGGCCGCGCGCATTGAGCATCAAACCATCATCATCCACCTTGCGACCCAACACACAACTCGACCTGGACATCTTCACGACAACAACCACCTCCCATCCATAAACCCTCACAACCTCACAAACAAACCATGGGCGCCTCCGGATCAAAAGCAGCAGGCGCAGCAGCCCGCCAATACCCCAAAGGCCCCAAAGGCCCTCGCCCACCCACATCCACAACATCCACACCAACACCAACATCAACACCACAACAACGAACAAATGCCCCTCCACCCCCTCCACCAGCCCAAAACTCCTCCGCCGGCCCAACCGTCAAACCTCAACCCCACGCCTCCTCCTCCCGCTCCGAAGCCATCAACCTCGACGCCTCAGACCCAGACTTCGCCCGCTCCCTCCGCTCCCTAGGCCCCGTCCAACCCAACCCCACCCTCTCGCCCTCCTCCGCCTTCGGTCAACCAAGTTCCCCCTCCGGTACCGCGCCAGACCCGCGCAAGAACCCCGCCATCGCGGTGCTGCACGCGCGCGCGCGCCTGCAGGCTAAAGCGGAAGTAGAGGAAAGGGCTGGAAGGGGGCCGGGCGCGAAGGGCAGGGAGTTTTTGGATGGGTTTGAGATGAGGCAGGTGCTTACTATGAGGGATGTGCAGGGGATGAAGCCGGAGCTGATTGAGAGGAAGATGGGGTTGAAGGAGGGTGTTGTGGCGAGGTTGGGGGTTAGTGGGGTTTTGGGATTGGTGAATGAGCAGGGTAGGGAGAGGAAGGAGGTTGATATTGTGTGAGAGAGAGATTGGAGGGGAGGGCTTGTTGGGGAGTGTATGAATAGATGTTGTTTGCGGACACTGTGGGACACATCAGCATCGGCAGGCTCATCACTACTTTTCAAATTCGCGCCAGCAATGGCTGGGGATTTACAACTCAGAACATGAAGGCTGATTGGGGAAGGTCAATTGTATCATATATGTACATATACTATGCCCCAGAGGCAGCTACTTTTCAGACATTGCCAGCATCCCCGTTCTGCACATCGCCCTGAAAGCCCTCAGGATACCCTTGCGCAGAACTCGCCAGGACATCCAACCAAGGATCTGCCTGCAAATTGCAAGTCTCCAGCCAGGCCATCCACTCCGGCTCATCAATCAGCATGGTTTGGTTACCCTGACCCGCAGGCGCAGGCACAGGCACATCGGCGTTATTTTCGAAGTGGTTTGCCAGCTCGTCCTGCACTGGAGGCATCGCAGGCTGCTGCTGCTGCGAGGGCCCATTGAGAATCCGATCTAAACTCCGCGAGAAGATCGACTGGGCGCGTTTGCACAGGCTGTAATTTTGCTGGTCGGGCTCGGTCAGCCAATCGCAGCATGATATCAATACGCTCAGGTCTTGGATGAGCGTCGAGCGGCTGATTGTGGTGGTGTGTTGTTGCGGCTGTGGCTGCTCGGCCTGACGCAGAAGTTCGAGGATGAGGACGCTGGCGCACGGCATCGCGTAGAAGACTAACTGCGTATTGACATTAGTCAGATGAGAAACGCACGAAAGACATTTCCGGCAAGAACCGGTCTGGAAGACTCTTTACTCACCGACCATTCCAGGTCAATCCTGTGCTGAGCGAGCACGAGTCTTTGGCTCAGAGCCGACAGGAGCAGACTCAGAATCAGATGTGAGGTTTCTATCAGCATGCTCCGGCTGCTGTGATCCTGATCCACGACCAGCTTGTGTAGGATAAATTCGGTGTAGAGGGCCTCGAGGCGGACCATGAGCAGCATCATGGCATCATTAGTCGAGTGCCGGGACCACGCAGAAGGCTCGTATTTGACGTGATGTGGAAACGTAGCCCAAGTTGCTGCCGACTTGGCCAGTAGCTCACTGCAAAGAAGTGTCAGCGAAGGGTGTAGCTGCCGCACGGCAAGAGGTTGCGTACTGCGACCGCCCGTTCACATCACGGTCTCTTGGTCCAAGTGAGAGTTCAAGCGCCTCTTCGCGGATGCCTATGAGCATAGCGACAGCCCGGATACGTGTGGTAGGGTGCACAAGCCCTTCCGTGTTCCATCCATTGCTATCAAGCTTAGCCATGGCCTCCTCGAGAGCTGCAGGCGTGTTGATCAACGCGCAAGCTGGCAGATCCAAGGGCAAGTCAAGGCCGATGTAGTGTCTGCTGAGATGAGGTGGCCGCCCAACGAAAGTTGCCAGCCCTTTGTCAAGCTCGTGAGCCTCCGCCAAAGCTCGTTTGCGAAGCTGCTGCAGATACAACGGGACTTGAGAGTCTTCTTGGTTAGTAGAGCCGTGGTAGCCCAGAGCAACAACCACTGACGCGAGGTCGCCCATCAAACGCCACGCCTGGTAGGAATCGTCGCCGTAACACCATGTTGTCAGCATGATCGCCAAGTCCAGAAGCCACACTGTCAGATCATTGATCTGCCCCATCCGCTCGCAGATGCGGTAGCACTGCAGGCTTGCATCCAATGCTCGCTCCATTGCGCGTTTGCGGTCCGGTCCCCACTTCTCTGAGGCGAACAGTATAGTGTCATCCCCTTCTCTCATCGGGCCCAACACCGCTCCGACGTGTGCGAAGTAAATGCCTAGAGCCTCCCAGCGCACGCCTTCGGCCGAGAATGCTTCCACGAGTGCTCCGTCGGCTGGCGACATAGGCCATCGCAGCGGCTGCGATGTGCATTTGAACATATTGGCGCAAAGGTCAGATACTGCTGGAGCCGAAGAGTCGGCACGTAATTTAGGCAGCAGTGCTTCTTCGACGACTTGCCACGCTACTTTGACGAGAGGCCTTGAACAAGACTCGTCACCCCAGGCTCCAAACCACTGTTCTACCACACGTGTCAGCGCTAAAGGTGCGTCGCGGAGAGTTTCAATGACGCTAATGCCCTCGGCCAGTACAGCTGGGCTTGCTGTGAATGCTGGCGCGGCGATGCCTGTGCGTGTTATGGCGGTGTATGTCCGCTTTGATGCAGATTCGTTTGCGGGTAGCTCCAGCAGTGGCGACAGCACATTGTCCATAGCTACTAGACTGGTGCCTCTATCGATGCTGTCGTTTCGGCCGGTCATGGACGACGAGCTGTAAATATTGCTTGTCGCTGCTGGAGGAGCTCGTGCCGCTACCATAGGTAGCCACGCATTCCCGGCTCTGGCGCCTCGTGTCATGGGAGCAGGGTGGTAGTGGCATTTCGCCTCAGCAGCCTTGCCGCGCCTTCGACACCGCATGCAATGTGGCATTCCGTGATCGCATCGCTGTTTGGATCGACGACACGGTTCGCATGACATGAGCTGGCCATTGCGGCGGGTCGTCTTCGTTGCCGTTGGTGCAGCTGCCTCGTTCATCCTTGAGAGAGTGAGTCCACACGAGGCCACCGATATTGGAACAGCTGAGATCCTCGCGCTATTGGACAGAACTGGTTCTCATCGGCCAGCTAGTACGTATAGGTGCGACCGGACGAAGCTGACCAGGCTCTTGCACCTGTGGGCTGGTTGATGTCTTGGTCCTGTAGACACATGCATGTGTGGTGGATGTGTCGTAGAGCGCATAGCACGCCCAAGGCTGTCGCTTACATGTTAGCTCCGGGATGGCCCAGGTACATGATCTATGTGTGATTGGCAGCTTTGACGAATGAGGAGTTATAGGATCGCGCCTCAACGAGGCGTCGAAGGATGCAACTAGACTACGCTTCTCCACTTCTTTAATCAAGCATCGGCCTCGGCATTGCATCGACTATTGATCAACCCTTGTTCTTTGCTCGCCCATGCTACATCACATCATCACTGCAGTCATAGCACGCAGGACTAAAGGAATGATATAATCTGCAGGAAAGGAATGTCTAAAATCTCCTGCCTTGGAAACACCACAGCTTTCTGCGTGCACCTTTCAAGTGCGAAATATCACATACACCTTAACTCCTCGCTCGCAAGCACAATCCCTTTTCAGTCCTCAGTCTTTCATAACCCTTCCACCATCAACAATCATAAGCTCGTCGATCCGCTTCTCCGTATCCGCACCGCAGCACTCAACGCGCTTCCACGTCACAACGCGTCCAGAATTGGTGTCGACCTCCCACACTCGCACACGACGGTGGAAGCCGCCATAACCAGCATAGCCTCCGAAACCAGAGCCGCCGGCGTAGCACATCCAGGGTCCCAGGACAGGCCTGTTATCGTTGTGGGAAGTCTGAGGTTCGGCTTCTGCGTCGCGCGCCGCAACCTCGGGCGCTGGGCGAAGAGCGCAGTAGTCGTTGACGTGGTCGTGGCCGCAGCCGACGGCGACTACGCCTGCTTCTGCTAGTGCATCGTAGAAGTGTGAGTTGAAGCCCGGTGCTGTGACGCCTTCCTTCCACGCTCCGCCCTTGATGATAAGGTTCTTCTCTTTGTACTCTGGCAATGGAATGTGGATGAATGCCAGGTCGAGGTGAATGTGCGAATACTTCTTGTGGGCTGCTTTGAGGCCTTCGGCTGTCGTCTTGAACCAGTTGATCTGGGAGTCTTTGAGCCAGTCGTAGCCGCGATAATTCTTCTCGTCAGGTGTGAGGCTGTGCGTGTCAAGCAGGTAGATTGTGATAGCACTGTGGTGACTTGAGGCTGCGAGGACCTCGACATAATAGTTGCCTACGCCATCCACCTGGTCTGGACCTGGATGTGACAAGCTGTATGGTAGAGTCTGCATGAGAGACATCTGGGCCTCGCGGGAGAGATGTCCGCCTTCATCATCGTGATTGCCGAAAATAGCGGCGTAAGGAATCGAGCGCTCAATCAAAGGTGCAGTGATCTTGAAGATCACGCTCTGTGTATCAGGCGCCAAAGGTCCCTCTACTTGGTCGCCCGACAGGACGACCAGATCTGGTTTCTCGGAGTCCAGCACCTTCTCAATAAAGTCCAGAGTGCGAGTGTCTGCTTCACAGCTCTGCGCGGGTACGACATTCCCCGAGGCATCGATAGCATCTCTGCAAACACCAGTACCCGTAGCCAAATGCGCATCTGAGACTTGCAATATCTTGAACTTGCCGTCTTTACGCACGCGGGGTACAACCTCCTTATGATCTGGATGAGGCTGTCCGTGTCGCGTTGACAGGCGTGGTGTCAACAAATTCTTGTCCGCTTCGGTCAGCAGCGGTGTTCGCGCCAGCGTCCAGCCTGGCCTGGGATCAACAGCATCGGAGCCAAACAGCACATCCACACTCGTCACATCTTTGTCCGAATCACTGTCATGCCTGCGGTTGCTCCTCAGAATCCAGATTCCTCCAGGCCGACTTTCCCATTTCTCGCCCTGCTGGCCCTTCTCGCCAACGCCAGGATCCAAGCGACCGATTTTAACGCCAACGATGACCCTGTCCTCAGACGTGAGCTCCTCCTCCTTCTTTCGCTGCACGTGGACCCATGCGCTCTTGACCCATCCGGAGTTTAGGTATAGATCCTTCTCAACGCGATGCCACTTGTTCGCGTCCAGACGGCATGTGGATAGCGGGTTTATCGTAGAGCAGTACGCAATTGTGATGTCTGTTATGACGAAGCCGACGTGGTGTGTAGGAAGGGCGGAGTGTATGCTCGAGGGTAGTACGCGATAGCGGGAGTCGGCAATGAAGACGAGCAGGCAGACTACAGCAATAAAGAGGCAGCCCTGCGTAAGGGCGCGGGTCTTTGAGAAGTTGTTAGTTAGAGTACAGTGCATTCTTTAGAGGATTACCTGCTTACTATCCGTTTAGCCATTGTGGTGGCTCGAGACTCGCTCGCTGTGGTAGTCTTTCAAGAAAGCGACGATCTTGAGATCCTGTTTTGATTTCAAGGTGGGCTAGGGGAAGGAGTCTCTTCTGAGACAAAATCCGCCATGCTCGTCTAGCAGGAAGACATGGTGACACTCTTTGTGTTATTGGCGACGGGGCATGCGAACACGATGCACGCGAGCAGGGTTCAGCCTCCTGCTGCAAGCTCCACTCCCTGTGAAAGTCAGGGCCCTTGATCAAGCCTGGGGAAGGATGCGATGATCGACAAAATATAAGAGAGCCTGGCCCTTTTATTCGCGCACCATACGCTCTCTGCTATAGTCGCGTGGCACGATCACTGGCTCGACAATCTACATGAGCCTCCCATGGCACGCTTTTCACCGCGCCGGCCAAGTCCCTAGGCTGTTGCGCACCCAATGCCGCCGCACCTACGCAGACACCCGGCCTTTTGCTGTCGGTGATCATGTCGTCCTCCGCCCGACAAAAGATCGCAGTGCCTCGCCTGCCCTGCGCGGGCCGCTGAAGCATGGGAAAAGAATCGAAACACACAAAGGCATCATCCAGCAAGACGACATCATCGGCAAGCGTGCGCGCGAGCTGGTGCGTACGGCGCCGCCAAAGTCTGGCAAGGAGGGACACGATTTCAGAATACATGAAGCGACGCTGGACGAATATGTCCGTTTCAGCAGGAGACTGGTCACACCTATATACCCCGCAGATGCGAACTTGATTGTGAGCCTGCTGGATCTGCATCCCGAAGTGTATGATGCTGAAAGAGCTGGCGAAGGGAAGCTGGAGATCTTGGAAGCTGGCACAGGACATGGCGGTTTGACGATTCACCTGAGTCGTGCTATTCACGCTGGCAACCCACCTGCACCCAAGCCCGTTCCGGAGGAAGATCCCGAGACAAGAGACGCCAAAGTTGCTGAGTACAAGGAGCGTCGCCAGGCTATCCTCCACACAATCGATGTCGCATCGCAGTACTCAGCGCATGCGCGCCAGACAATCGCCGCCTTTCGCCACGGCCAGTATTTGCACAATATCGATTTCCACACCGGGTCTGTCAGCGACTGGGTCGCCTCTGCGCTCTCTGCTCGTGACGACGAGCCATTCCTTTCACATGCATTCCTCGATCTGCCCAACGCCGACACCCACATCGATAATGTTGCCAAAGCGGTGAAAGTGGACGGCAATTTGATTGTTTTCAACCCCAGCATCACTCAGATCAATGAGTGTGCACTTAAGATCAAGCAGGAGGGTATTCCGCTTGAGCTCGACAGGGTCATTGAGTTGGGCGTCAACGGTGGATCGGGAGGAAGGGAGTGGGATGTGAGGCCTGTCAAGCCTCGCACGCCGAAGGTCGAGGCTGCAGCCGAGCCTGTCGCCATTGATGGAGAGAATGCTGAGGCTGGCAGCGATGCTGAGAGCCGCGATGCAGAACAAGAGCAGGCTGAGAATGTTGCGAGTCAGACTCCCGACGAGGGCAAGTGGGCGATGGTCTGTAGACCAAAGGTTGGCGAGCGTGTGGTTGGTGGCGGCTTCTTGGGTGTGTTCAAAAAGAAGCACCAGGGTTGAACTACGCGCAGATCACCTTATGTGCTGCCTCTGTTTACATAATTCGCTGTAAGATAGTGTGTACGATATTTTTGTTATTTGTTAAAGTGGTGTTTGGTAGCAGCCGTGAAAATGCCTCAGGCAGGAATTGCTGAACCTCACTTCGCCTTCGCGTCTCAATCCTCTTTGCGTTTTCATTATCTCTGCCGTCACCTACCCCCCCATGCACGCACACTTGATTACCATCGAGAGCATTTGAATTCTCTGCGTGTCTTGGGAATACATAAGGTACTATCATAAGTGCCAATGACAGCAACGACTGTGGCTTCCGCGGTGTTTGCTTCAAGCTCTTGCCACTCCCCCGGAACACTGCTGGGCATTTGTCGCATGCTTTGTTTTCAGGTCTCACTATACAGCTGCCAGAGAGACCAAAGATATTTCTTTTGTCTACTGTTGTTTTCAGGGGGTGCTATCTGAGACGCTGTAAATACAGACGACACCTTCTGCTGACGAGAGTAGGCCTTCTCACAAACATCTGTCAGCTACATGCGGACATACGTCAGCCGCCGTTGACATGCTACGTTATCTTCCACCAAGAGCGGATCTCTTCTCATCTATTCTCATTGTCCGACAAGCCGTTGCTTTGTAGATTGACGAAGGGAATACCTCCAGCCTACGCCGAAAGAGCACTTGCCGACTTGTCATCTCTCGCGACTGAGATGCTACTACCTAGGACGCTGTCGGCATAAACGGCCTATTCGTCTCTGGAATACGAGACTACCTTTTCTGTGGATCATGATCTGTTGTCGAAGACACTGTCAAAAGAACAGACAATGGTTCCCAGCGAGAGCGATTCTTCACAGATGCCTCTCTCAATGCTCTGAGCGCTACTATCGACGGCGCTGTCGACATACCTGGCCCTATCCGCCCATGAGAGGCATATTTCGCATGCTTCGCTCTCCGCGACCAGTGAGCTGTTATCTGAGATTCCATTCGCAAAATCGATCATGCTCACCAATGAGAGCGCTGGATCCAGGCTTGACAATCTGTGTGACTGGTGTGCTACTATCTTACACATTGTTGACATAAAAGCCTGCCAGGACCAGTGAGAGCGCCGGACGTATGTTTGATGATCTCTAAAGCTGGTGTGCTATTATCGGACAAGGTATTGGTATAATCGCCCACCATCACCAGCGAGAGCAATGGACTAATATTTGAACATCTCCATCCCCAGTCAGCTAATATCTGACAGAGCCTTGACAGAAATGCCCAGTGTACCCATTGAGAGCACCGCTTCTTGGATTGACGATCTCCGCAACCTATGAGCTAATATCTGGAATAGCCTCGACATCAATGTTCATGGTGTCCACTGAGAGTCTTACGTTTTGATTCAGCGATCTCCGTGGCTGGTGAGCTGCTACTTGACGCGGCCTTGACAGGAATCTCGACCGCTACCATTGAGAGCGTTGTTTTCTAGGCTTGGTTATTACTTCTTGATCTGGTGATCTCCGCAACTGGTGAGGTGCTACCTGACAAATCCTCGACAATAAACCCAGCCGCTACCATTGAGAGTGTTGACTTTTTGGTCTGGCGATTACTTCTTGATCTGGTGATCTCCGTAACTGGTGAGGTGCTATCTGACACAGCCTCGACAAGAAACCCAGCCGCCACCATTGAGAGTGTTCATTTTTTGGTCTGGCCATTGCTCTTTGATTTGGTGATCTCCGCAACTGGTGAGGTGCTATCTGACAGCGCCTTGAAAGAAACGCCCACCGATACCATTGAGAGCGTTGCATTTTACTTTAGCGATCTCCTTAACTGATGAGCTGATACCTTAGACGTTGTTCCCATACAGAGCCGCTCGCACCAGTGAGAGCGTGTGAAATGCAGAAGCCCAGCCACCTCATTTTAACCTCACCTCAATCGCCCCCACT
>Ga0265797_10004237_pt1 | contig 22103 bp, 19 predicted proteins | sample P2T30metagenome_FD_192433 | JGI IMG/M metagenome (GOLD analysis project Ga0265797, IMG submission 192433) | Plant litter microbial communities from East Loma Ridge, Irvine, California - P2 T30 | ecosystem: Environmental > Terrestrial > Plant litter > Unclassified | place: USA: California... | reverse complement strand
TAGCAACATCGAACAGGAAGAGGGTGAAACTGGGGAGTTTGTGAGAGGGCTCAAAGGTGTAATTGGAAAGGGCAGTCCTGGGTTTGATGTAGGTCTGTTTCCCGATGAGTTCATCTTCTGCTACGTCGAAAACTGACACGCTATCGCCCCATAGCCTTTTACCAATGTCCTTATCACTGCTTCTTCGCTACCGAAGAGTGAAAAGACCGGCGCAACAACGGCTTTACTGTTTCCGAGTTTAAAACGTATACCGAATATTCCTCACACGCCCGAAGCCTTCTCGAATTTTGCGACCGCGTATCTGAAAGCTCGAAAACTACATTCTATGCACGATGGTCTCTCTGCTGAGCAAAAGGCCAACCTCCTTCGCGACGTGTCGAAAGCAATCGAACTACCAGAGGCGGAAAACATTACGAAACCCACAGTATTGATCTGCGGACACGGCGGCCGCGATCAGCGATGCGGCATTCTTGGGCCTTTGTTGCAATCCTCGTTCCGGTCCGAGTTCAAGCGTAGGCGCATAGATGCGGATGTAGGCCTGATAAGTCACATTGGAGGGCACAAATACGCGGGAAACGTCATCATTTATCTGCCTCCCAGTATTGAAGACAACGCGCTGAAGGGATCGGGCATCTGGTATGGTAGAATTGGACCTGAGAATGTTGAGGGTGTGGTTGAAGAGACGGTAGTCAAAGGACGTGTCATCACTGAGTTGTTGAGAGGGGGTGTCATTCAAGGCGGAGGCAATATTGGGAGGATGATCGAGACACAACTGAAAAAAGATAGCGGAGAAGAGGACAATGGGACCCTGAGACTAAAGGCTAGGGCGAGAGGCTAAGTGGAGGTTTGAATGTGCTCACTCGATTTGTATCTTGGGAGGTGCACATGATGGGATGGCTGATGACTTTTGATGAGCATACTACAGCGACATCGCTGGATAGAAGTAATCTAAAAAGTTACATTCTTAAACCAATGCAAGAGACTCAAGGCTGTGGATGTCAAGGTGTTTACGGTTTCAAAAGATGTATTGATGTTGACTTGAACAAAAAGAGGGAGAGGGTGAATAACAGGCTCATGGTCCTCAAAAACCTTAGTATCTGACCAAACATAAGCTGCGACCAAACCCGTCTAAGTTTGACCATGAAAATGCTGGGGCCTATTACGAAGCTTCTGGGATTGGGCTGTGATTGAGAGGCAGTTCGCACGTCGGCCATTACATGGCGATCTGAGTGTTCCTTACTTCGCACCCTCAATCATCCTGGACCAATGATTGAGCTGTGTGCACACATAACATTGGCCTTTACTTGAGTATCTGGCACTGTAGACGTATAAGAATAGTCGTTATTTTGCTTGCTAGAAACAATGCCATATCCTTGTTTCCTCGATCCCAATCATACAACTAACACATAGGCTAAAGCTGAAAGAACATACGCCCAAAATGCACCCGAAGAATTAGCCCCCATATACTCCCCACTTATTACACTCTTACCAAACAATCAACCCCTAGAATCGTGTCTCCAGCCATGCATCGCTGACAAGCGCCCACCCATACCTGCAAGTCCACCAACCCCGCCCTCTCCACCACCGAATCCGCTAGGGCTGCCGAAGCCACCACCTCGTCCATGACCACTGCCACCGTTGAGCAGCTTGTCAAATTGCTCAATACTTACAATAGCACGTTGTTTGACATCAGTGTCGACGTCACGTCCCAGCTGCTTGGCACCTTCCTCGAAACCTAGTTGGCGGAGACTGATAGCCCGTTCGCGCGTCGCAGCTTCGTCGGTGTGGTCTTCTACCCAAACAAGATTATGCAACATCCACGAGCAAGCTACGCGAACATCGCGACGAGGATGCGCGAAAAGAGGAAGAACATGTTGCATGAGTGTGGTCTGTGAAATAAGGAGGGAGCGGTGTTGAGGTCGGCCATTGGCGAGGTGTACGAGTATATATACGGCAGCAAGAATGAGTTCGGTGGCAGGATATGTAGCCCAGTTCGATTGCCCTGGGTTGTTCGTGGAAGAAGAAAAGGGTGTACGGTGGCTGTTGCTTGGCCAGTAACTGGGAGCACTAGGACTGGTTTGACTCTGGGACGATGATGTGGACAAGGAAGAGTGTTTCGGCCGGATCTTAGCATCGAGAATTTCAAAGAACCGGCTGTGGCCAAACGTCTTGAGGAGGTGATCAATCATTTCACCAGAGGCTTTGTCTTCGGAGACGAAGTTCCGAATGAAGTCGAGCGCTTGCTCTTGTATGCGTATGTCATCGCGCTCACTGTTCAGCCGATGATCCTGTTCATCATTCTTAATTTGCTGTAATCGATCTCGGATGTTCGTTGCACTCGTGTATCGAGATCCAGGACGTTGATGTCGTCGCATAGACGGTATGCTCTCAGTCATGGCATCGTCATCATCATTTTCCGATGATGGCTCGTCATCCACATCCATGTGAGGCTCGTCGACAGCGTTGAGAATATCGACCTGTTCCCCAGCTGCATTGGGTGTTCCCATAGCAGGCTTGGATGGCTCCCCGTTGAGTACCTGCACGAGCCAGCCTACACCGAGCTCTTCGAGACACTGTATCTTCATAGCATGTGGCAGACCCAGACACAAGTGCTTAAGTGCCCAAAGGCTGCCGAAACGAAGGTCAAAGTTTGCTGATCGACATTGCTCGCACAGAGTTCCCAATACTCCAGATTCAAGAATCTCCTAATATTCACATTAGCTTGAGAACACAAAACGATCAACATTCTACCTACAGTTCGCATGGGAGACACATCCAGTACCAAATTTGTTATGACCTCGGTAGCAGCAATCTGCACTTTGACGTTCGGATGCGTCAAGAGCTCGAAAATTGGCTGTGCAACACCGTGATCGATCAAGCTGGTTCTGAGTACACTGACAGACCTTGAAAGCGACCGTGTAACTTTGCAAGCAGCAATTAGTACCGCATCAGGGTTGCCATCCTTTGCTGAAGAGGATGCCCCTTGCTCATTGGTTTCTCGGTACGGGACCAGAGCTTCGATGATGTGCGTTGCAGCGCCCATCTCAATGACCATCTTCCTTAAAGAATCTTGATCTCCTGCTATTGCCGCCAAGGCCAGGAGAACGCTCTCTCGATATCTGAAAGCATGCAACAAATCCGCACTTAGTCCGGATCTACCTAGTGTCGATGACGCAGGGTCAATACTTGGATCTCTAACTTCGTTAGATGATGACCGTGGTTGCCATAAGGGCTTCGAAGACGTAGCAGGCACATCGAACGACTTCTTGAGAATCTGAATGAGCGTCGGTAGGGTCCGGGTATGGACAGCCGCTGTCTGAAGAGACTTGTTCCCAGCAACAAGCTCAGCAAGCACAACTGGTGAGCGTTCCAACACAAAGCGCAACTCGTCTTTTGCCGCAGGACTAAGTGTACTCGCCTTCTTGGTCTGCTCCGATGTCGGACTTGAGTCTTCAATCATCTTTTCCACCAACGGGATAATCAGATACGAGAAGTGCCTTTCCCTTGTGGTCTTCGAAGGGTCGTTCAAAGGCCATCGCTCGCCAAATTTCTTCAACAACGCTAGTAACCAACAAGCAGAAAGACGCTCTCGTCCTTCGCCTCGACGGGCCACGTACATGAGCCATATGAACAACGGCGACTCAGATTCGTCAGTGATGACACTTCTACTTGAAGTCTGCTGTAACGACTCCATACTTGGCAGACGAGAATAACTATCCCCAGCGGCAGAGGCGTAGGCACCAAGAGCCGGCCATTGTTTGATGTACGGATCTGATTTGCTCGCCATTGTCTGTACCCGCGGAATTAATTTGTCCCAGGATGCCGCCTGTGATGTATTACTTGCGTCTAACGCTGAGGCGCGTTCCTTCGGCCATCCGAAGAGTTGCTGTATTGAGTGTGAGTAGAGAAACCGAGCAGTGTAAAAGTGTGAGTCCTTGATGACAGCCGAGATTGCCTCCAGAATATCTGGCAGACAGGCACGGGGAAGCCGCTCGCGATTCGACTGCTTCCACTCTGTTGCGGGGATCCGATCGTCCATGGCAGCGACAGTAGCAAGCTTGTCAGCCAAAAGATCCAGTATTCCTGAATCCACTAGCATCTTCTTCTGGTTGTCTTCTATGCACGTCTTCATGATGAGCCGGATCGTCGCCTCAATCTGCTGATTGGCCTTCATCGTCCCAGCTGGTTGCGCCAATATCTCGGCGAGGCTGTCAATGACAGACCTGGTGTATATCGACTCGTTAACGGCAAAAGCGAGAGATGACCGGGAGGATGAGTCGGACGTGTCGAGCCAAGGTTTCTCCTGGTTGACGGCGTCAATGATCTGATTGAGGGTCTTGAGGGTCGTGGTAACGAGTTTCGAGGGCGTCTCGCTGGGCCTCAGCGCTTCGAGCAGTGGAGGGAGGACATGACCTGCTAGAAGTGGGGCGACAAATGCTGGACCGCCTGTGTGTCTCATGTATCAGCCAATATGCTCCTTCAAAGCGTCCTTTACACTGGGCACTCACCATTCGCAAGGCTGCCGACGACGAGCGTGGCCTGAAATCTCAACTCATCCTCGGTAGTCCATTCTTCCATGTCCTTCCTCGAATCGTTGAAGAGCCCGGAGCTGTGTCCATTCGTGACATTCCTCCTCCTCTTCCTACCCTTCCTAGCTTCTGCCCGTAGCAGACCCGCCAGTGGTTTCACAACGCCATGTGTCACTGCTAGTTCTTTCCTCTGCTCATGCCCTACTATCTCGTTTTTGAGGTTCTGGAGTGCTGTGACCTGTGCCTCGGGTGTACTAGGGTTCGAGAGCTCGTTGAGCGCCGGAGGTATCATTGACCGGCCCATGGCGTAGACGGAAGGTAAGCGGGTAATTGGTAATGGGTGTGTACTACAACCGGTTGGCGCAGATTAACGGTCGTCGTGCAGCCTCATGCGAAGAGGTCCAGTACTGGGCGCACAAGCGTGTGGCAATGACGGGCGGCGCAATGGAAGCTTCACTGGGAAACTGCGGATTGGGGAGTTGCGAGTATCGTCGGAGCAAGGCGCAACAGGAGATTATGCTACTGCCGATGCAGCATATAGGCTGCGACAATCAGGTAATTGTCAGGTGGTATGCCAAGTCTGCAAAGCCAGTCATGCTCAACAGAGTGGTCGCGAGCGAAGAAGTGCAGATAGCCGCGCTCAATTCCGTTGGCGCAACGTCAGAGCAGCCGCGATAAGGGTTATCGCCACGTGATTGCTCATTCACCAGCTTCCCGAGGTCACTCATGCGGACTTGCCCTGCATCTCCTTTAAAAAGCGTAAATGCGTGCAATTCATCAGACGTGATACATAACCATAAACTAGCGCCCCATGAGTACCGTTACAGTCGTCAAGCACGTCCTGGAGCCTCCTTCCTGTGCCACCATCCCAACCTAAGACAAAAGAAAATCGTGTCCATCAATACAAAAGGATGCTAAAGCAGACCCAGAAAGATGCAAATGCATATAACCAATGTCCGATTCCTACTCTTTACGCATACCCGTAAACCTCAGTGTCATTCTCCTTCACCACACCCCCTTCCGTAAGTATGACGACAGCCACACATGCCGCATATGCCTCACGAATAGCGCAAGACATACACGTCTCCTTGATGTTTGCCACGATAGCACTATGCCCATGATGAGCACACCACGCTCTTGCAAAAACTTCGTTATCGCTCACGCCTAGAGCCTCTATAACGAGCACATTGGTAACTTGTTCGTGAGCACTCTTCTGCTTTTCGTTCATGAGCGCCAAGGCTTTCTTGCCAGGTGATGATTTAGAGGATGTGGGGCGGGGTATGCGACCGGACTGATTGCCCCAGTCTTGAATGTCGACGAGGCCTTCGTCAATCTTTATGGCTTTGAAGCTGAAATCGTAGAATAGCACTAATGGTGGTCAGCGTATGAACGGTGGTTTATCGAGAGCTAGATGCGTACCGTGAGGGCCTTGGTGGCAGGGAAAAGCGTTGATGAAGTCAACATTATATCGTAGCTTCATTGGCCAGCTCTCCCCGCCACATGCGAATGAGATGGCGGCGTCAAAGACCATCGGAGGACCGACAGCGTGCCTCGTCCCTTCAGGCCGCTCTTTGACAGGCATAAAGCGAAGCTTCTCCATTCGTATTAGATCTGTTACGTCTTCCGTGTCCGGCATAGGAACTATGTAGTCGTCTACGGGGTAGCTGTCGTCCGGCGCGCCCAAGGGATTGGTGCGTTGATCCATGGATTCTACGTCAACCGAGAACAACATAGGATCCGGTGACTCTTGTTGTCTAACCTTCACACACTCAGTGCGTTTGAGGTCCGGGGTGTATATGCATGGTCCAATCCAACCTGCAATCTGTTTGACCCCTCGTGCGGCGCCTAGTACCTTGCCAACGATAGATTGCGATGACCAGTACGTATTTGCTCGATACTGAAAGCCGGACGCTGGGTGCATATGGGTCAGATACTTGAGAGCGTCGCCAGTATCCCTATCACAGTCTATCAAGCTGTTCATAATGAGCCAAGGCAGTGTCCGACCAGGCAGGATGATGCCTGAAAACCAGGACATGGCATCTGCGGACCGGTCCTCAAGTGCTCTCTCGTCCAAGTCCTGTTCGTCCAGGACATACTCGACTTCATCCATGTTTGGCCACTTTAGTGTCGCCGCAAATTTTCTCAATGCTTCGATTTGTCTACTTTTGCTCCTCAGATCAAAGCTGAAGGTGCTCTGGGTGTTTGATATCCGCGTTTTGGAAATTTCCATATTCTCGAGCCACCGTTGGGCCACTGCCAGGTCCCAGGTAATGATGGCGGGAAGCTGCAGAATGAGCTTTCGCTTAGATTTCTCTGAATGGTGCTTAGAGTGTATCCGAAGGTAAAGTTCGACCGAGAGCAGCAGCTGGTGAAAAAACTCCTGTTTCTTGCGCTGATCCGGGCTGTCAAAGAACTTTGCTACAACCTGATTCTTTGGGTGTGAGAAATCTATCCATTTAGGGTTGCTTAGCACTGTGATGAGATCTGTGATCTGCTGATCAGTCCGAACGTGACGGCGTTCCTCGTCAAACTGCTCCGAATCTTCGATGAGCGTGCCGTACAGGTAGCGGTACAATTCCTCGGGATCCTGCGAAACCAAAAGTTAGGGCCATGTGAACCAAAAGCACTCCGGGCACGACGGTTGACTGACATCTTCATTTAGGCCACTCTCTAGGTTCTGCAACCGGTCCAAAATTTGTAGGAGCTTTATCTTCCGCGGCTTTACCTCGCTGGCGAATTGCATAGGAGGGTTACTGCTTCCGCACTTGCTGACCCAATAGTTCAGTGTTGTGGTCCCTGCACTCTTCCCGAACGCGTACGCCATGCAAGGATACTCATGAGCAAGCCATGGAAACTGGCTGTCAGATGCACCCGTCATGTTGAGCGAAATGTCTCGGTATGCCTCTTGTTGAAAGGTTGCACGATCTGTTCGGCTCTGATGTTCAGCCTCCATAACGGCATAGAAGCGATCGTAGCCCGCTGGTGCGTTCGCTATCGCATCGCAGTATCCCTTGAACGATGACGCTCCAGCACATATCAGCTCCTCCGCCTGTTCAGGCTCCATTGCATCCTCCGACCTGTATCCCTTTGGCGGCCATCGTCTTGACTTGCGCAAGTCCTCGAGAGGGGACGGTTTTGAATACGATGCGGAACGATGAGGCGGAGAGAGGCTCTGGTAAGGGGCCATGTGGGCTTCTCCTCCACTAGACAACGGTCGCATGGGGTTTGGCTCCGAGCCATGTCTAGTTATGTGTGTGCGAGTAACTACGGGTGTTGTTCGTGTTCTCGAATGCTTCCCAACCTGCAGTTGCTGGAAACCGTTCGTGAGTTGTGGGAAAGGCTCGGCGAAGGCATACGGTAGGGCACACGGCGCTGGAGGTGCCTCGGGGCGAGACGCGCCCCATTGACTGTCGTACTGGTGTTTGCTACCATCCCAGCGAGCGAATTCCGAGTTCATCTCTTACGCATAGCACTCTTTGTTGGAGAATTACCTGAAACTCTGGTGCAAGTCAGTGGATTGTCGATTGCGAGGTGACGAAGCAGCATGGCGGAACTATCGACGGGCAACGTGAGCACGTGCGATGGTTTCAGACAAGACTGGGAAGTGAAGTCAACGCTGAGCAGAAACACAAGGCGGTCGATTGGGTCCATAGGCTCTCGTGACATATACACACTCACCCTCATAGTACTATAGTCGCGCTACTGCCGCCGTCTCGAGAGCAAGACGCGTCTACCGCGGGTCCGAGTGAAGATCACGTCTGGATCGCGAGGTTCTCGGGGTAAGCGCCGGCACACGATCTCTCTGATGTGACCTCGTAAAGGAAGACGCGTGGAGTGTGTAGTGGGGGTGGGGAATGAAGGACAGATGGTTTCAGGTCATTCCAGCTGTTGGGTCAGGGTCACTAAGCCGACAATGTTGACGGAGGTTGCGCATACCATACTTCGGCTCTCCTTGCGCCGTGGCATTTGCAAGAACCTCCGTCGTCACAGCAAAGGTGCTTGATGACATGTATAGTTACGCCATAGGGGTGGAGTGTTAGCCTCACTCTTTCGGCAGCCGTGCGTCTTACGACTGGGATGTGCCAGTCGCCGCATTTTACTCGTCCACGTTACTCACGATGCATGCTCCTAGCGGCTTGACCGTGGTGCACTCGTCAGAACGCTCTTCACGGGACAACAGCACGCTTTTGGATGGGGGTTTGATTATTTGATTCTGCTAATACTTTCAAAATAGTAGAAGTGCTGCTAAACTCCTGCACCCGTCTCATGCGTTCTGCGCTCAGTCGATTATCAGACAAGCGATCACGTAAATGCTATGTTCTGCTGCAATCCAAGCTGCCCCGTCGCTTTGGGGGCCACTGTTGGCAGCTACCATTTGTACCGCAGCGAACGAATCGTGGTGGTGGCACATCGGGTAACTGCCTATGACGGTGCTCGTTGATGGCACGAGCCTGAGATGGTGTAGTGATGTGCCTCCGACAGCTCAAAGAGACACCTCGTTGGCGGAGACCCTCTAGGAGATAGATAACTCCCCTGCCGAGTCAGGTTCGCCAGCTCATCATAATTCAGCTAGTCGTCTCCTGAACCTTCCACACAAAGGCGGCCACGGTGTGGCTTGGTGTTGGAAATAGATAAGACAACCCATGACGTCGTCTCTGCGATCTCATAATAACGACACGAGCCCCAAGAGTCGAGCTGCTAACGTCATCTGGAAGAACTTCGTGAGCTGGCTAGGGATTGTGGCATGATGCTGCTCAACCATCGTGTGCCTCTGTTATTATACGCCTGATTGATTGGTGTGTATGCCTGTCGCAGATCCGGTGGGATTGGGCATCTGGGTTGAGCTGACAGTCGGTCCTGATTCCGGCTCTTTCTCTATAACGTATCCAGTCCCGCGGTCGACCAGGCCTTTGTAGTAGTCTACGAGTACCTCTGGCTTTGGAACAATGCGCCATTCGAGCCTCCGCAGAAACTCCAGCTCTAATAGCGCCAGTTCACGAACACTGACGCCGCCGACCCTTGCGTACAGGCTGTTGGTCCAGAAGCTATCACTAAGGCCCTTGGCCGCGACCGTAGCGGCAGTTATGAGGAAGCGATGCACGGTAAGGCTGCTGATTGTAAAAGCGGGGTACATGGCGCACAGCTTGTCTACGTAGAAGACCATGGAGAGGAGAATGGGCGGAGACAGCGTAGCATGCACTATAAGACGAGAAAGGTAGTCGCGTACTGAGATGCCAGGCGGGGCTCTAAGGGGTCAATGTCAGCGAGCATTTGTTCAGTCAGTCTTGCATAAACGCACCTCGAATGGAATCTTGTGAGCGTTCCATCCCGCAGCGGATAGCCGTCGTTCAGGCGCACCAGCTCCATGAGCATGTCAGAGATGAGCACGCCGAGGTCTTTCACATCGCACGTCTCATACTGGAGAGGCATGACCTTGACGTCGGGCTCCTGCGGCCTTGCTCTCTTAGCTGGCGAGGCCGGGACCTGCAGGACAGTGCTGGACTCTTTGGACACCGCGGCTGGCTCTGCTTCCGAATGCGCGCTCTCGTGCGACATGCGGCGACCCTGGGGCTGTACATTGTAGGCGGGCGTCACGGGCTGCGGAGTAACCCGCACTTGGGGCTCGGGAGGCTCCGTGACGACAGGCGCGGCGGAGGTATCCCCCCGCTGTGCAGGCGCAATTGCGGGAGCACTCGAAGACGTCGAGCCGGCTTCTTGGTCTTCGTGGTCGTGGTCGAGCGCGATAGTGTCGGCGCCGTTATCGGCGCTGGTGTTGTCGCTGGGCTGGGGCCGGTAGGTGGGGGGAAATCCAGAGGGCGAGTATTGTGTTCCCTTGTCTGCGTAGCTTCTCTTGCGACCCTGGGGGGAAGGCGCAAAGGTGGGCACTGGGGACGGCGCCGAGAAGGCGGGCTTTGGGGTGGGCGGCGCGTCGAACCGCCGTGAGGGTACGGTGGTCACGGCAAAGCGGGGCGAGTGGGCGCTGGAGGATGCCGATGTGCGTCTTGAGGCATGGTACGGGCGGTGGCTAGGCGTGTGGAAGGTCGTGTTCGGCGAGGGAGGTTGCGAGATTGTGGGTGAGGAAGTGATCATGTCGTTGGGCCGGGTAGCGGTTCCTAGGGTGGAGGAAGATGACAATATCGGATCATTTTGGCAACGTGGGGAAGAAAGGAACCATCGAGGACGGGCGCGGAAGAGGCTTCATCTGGCGTGAGCGTGGCAGCGATGTAAGGGCTTGGCTGGCGGGCGTTCGACGATAGCACGTGTGACGTCCGGGGATTTTAGTAGGCTACCAGGCCAACCTTGCACATCCATCGCGTCCAAGGTTGACAAACTGCATACCTCGCCGTCGCTGCCTCTTCCTATTCTGCCCACCCGCAAGCAACTTTCACCGCATTTCCCTGCCCGTTGTGTGTAAGGGCGTCGGCCCTGTGCGCCAGCATGCTCGTCATTGCCGTGCGGAGCTGCTGACCGCCAATGAATCGCAACTAAGCCCTACACATGGAGGGAAGATCCTCTCATCAAAATTTCCAGAAGATGACGACCGATCGTTAGCTTCCGCGCTCGCTAGTTTAGACTCGAGTAGTTTGGAGAGATTTTGCTCTTGCCAACCTGCACCAGTGATCGGAGCATCCAAGCCCGGGTAACCATAGCGCGGCCGTCGTATATCTTCATCAAGACTACACAGGCTGCCCGTCTATCTCACCATGTACCCAAAGCCTGGCAAGGGTCATACGCATGGCGGCCCATCAAGAAGCAACTATTCTATCCTGACGCGCCTGGGTACCCACCTGTCCGCGACTCGTCCAACTCGCAACCTCATATTAGCTAATCCGCGGCCCCTCTGCTGCTATCTACTTGCGATAAACTGGTACCTCAATGTCGCTAGCCGTTGGCTGCCGGAGCACGTTGTACAATGCCACAACATCACTCGACGACATTTGAGCCGCTTGGCAGGGTTTACCAGAAAAAGGGCCGAAATCCGTATAGTGTGGCGATTGCAGATACAATACGTGAATATGCTCGTTGCTGTATGGTTCACCGTGAGCCAGACCGATCTTATAGCTGCCGAGAGTTCCGGGTCCAGTCTAGTCTCAGGTCGGTGTGTGTGTGCAACATGGACTACCTCTGCTTATAACGTTTCATGCTGTATCACGCTTCCCACACGAGTCTTTTTTCTTCGGCAATGCACTACACTATTTCAAATAGTATCAACGAACGTTGCGTACAGAAACAGGATCATAATTCATATCTACATCATCCACTCAACCTCTCGGCTTGTCACGCCCAGGTGCTTCCAGTTCGGCCGAGAAGGACTGTTGTTCCAGCGGCGGGCTGTGCAATTCTGCTACAACAGGTTGCGTGTTCATCTGTGCATACTTTAACTGGTCAATCCTGAACACAGTGGTTAGCTTGCACGTCCGAGCCAGGTTTAATCTACACTCAAGACCACTTACTGTTGTTGCGACATCCCACTGACACTGCTCATCATACTTAGATGACCATGCTGCTGCCCAGGACTCGACCAGCCAGATGGATATTGCTCCCCTACACTGTGCTGCCCATATTGTGGTGGCGAGTTGAACCCATAGTCTGAATGGTGTCCTGGTGGTGGTGTAGCATAACCTGGGGTTGACGGCTGGAAGCCTGGCGACGCAAGCCCTCCATGACCGTAACTCGAGCCGCCGTACTGCTGGCTCATATGTGGGTCGTGGTTGTTCGCAGCGTCTTGTCGCTTGATGACCTCCTTGAGTGACTTGGATCGACCGACGAAAAAGAAGAGAGCGGCGCAGATTGCTAAGAAGGCCACCCCGCCCACTGCTATGCCAACTATAGCGCCAGTGGACAGGGTATGACCGCCACCATTGCCTCCGCTAATTGGCGTAGTGGTCCCAGTTGATGTGGGGGCATTGGAGAGTGTTGATGTTGCTTCAGCAGGAATTGGTTCACCGGGTGCTACTTGAAAGTCTGCCGCAGCCGCCGCGTGAACTTGCGATGCCAGAGTTTGTGTCGAGTTTGGATTGATGACGCCTACCATGTGTTCACCCAAACATGAATTTGGTGCTGCGCAATAGAAAAAGATGGGTTCCGTCGAGTTGATCGTAACGTTGAAGTATGTGAGCTAAAGACCTGTCAGTATATTCGTTGTGTCTTCCACAAGGAGACAAACCTCATTGGTGTTGTTCACCCATTGCGTCTCCGACCAAAAGCCAACCTTGTCTTTCCCAGTGTATTCATACGGTACACAGGCTGACTGCCATTCTGCCCTCGCAACCGAATGGTCTGGTGGATAGAACTCCCATGTCACGATGTCGCCGACCGAGACGTTATGAAGTTCTGGTGGGTCAAATTTAAAACCCCCGGAGCCAGCCTTGATAGTATGGACTGTTGGTTCGCCAGAGGAGGTTGGTGTTGCGCTCGACGAATTTACTGACTCCGAAGCTGTGGGCGTTGGTGATGGCGATTGAGAGACTGATGAAACAAGGTCTTGTGCGATGGCGAATTGAGAGAAGCTATGGCTAACAGCAATCGTAGCTGCTAGCCTTGCTGTCCATGAGCGTCTCATGGCGACAATTGTACGAGGATCAGGCGATTACAATAGCAAGAACCGATTTCCGCGCAGAGGTCGTGATTTCCCCACGGTCCCGGGTTCCTGGTTGTCGGAAAAAAGAAAGCAGTATAATACCAGCAGTTCAGCTGGCAATGGAATGCTCAAAGAGGGGGAACAGAGCGAGATCAACACAGCAGGCTGACCGACAACCTTAAGTCACTCTTTCGCCCAAGATCCAATACCGCCATTTTCAGCCCCCACAGCCGCAGGTGCGGATAGCGGACCAGGCGATAGGCCACCCTCCTGTATCCACCATCATAAGCAGTCTTTGTTTGTCCCCTTTCACCAATCAACACAATCCACAATGCCGATCTAGCAGGTACGCCCTTGTCCAGGCGCACCTGAGGCGTACAGCTATCGCAGCTAGATGCTGGTAGATTCACCAGCGGGGCGGACCATCAGCATGTCAGCAGGGAATAAGAAAGACGGTTGAGGGGAGGTTGGATATGTGTAACGGTAGCTAGCGCTGATGCTGGTCCACGGGTACTCGAGCTATTTCCGTGTCTACTCTTCCTTGACTGCGCCGCTCGGTGCATGACTATTAACAATCTCTTTCCAGCCTGATCGTATGGAGCGCGTTCTGTTGGCCAAGGGCGGTAAGCAACTCTTTTACGCGGGGTGTATTCGACGATTTGCGCTGTTCGCAGATGCCATGCCTTCTAGTTCTTCCTTGTGCACGAGCTGGCATACGGTGGAGCACAGCTGAGTTGTCGTCAAGGAATGAGCATCGAGCATTTGAGCCGCTAACCCCGAGTAAGCTTAGTGCTAGTAGAAAACCTGGGCCCGTCCACTTGGCGCATTCATGGCTTGGGCGCAGCATGCTGATTGAAGATGGCCATGCGCTACGTGTGCGGAGCAATTGCTACGGTGGGTGAAGGATCATGCGAGCGTGGAGGGAAGGATGCCAGGCATAGGGCTAGATAGCGGTTGGCATCATGATTAGCTGCTTTGCAAGCGAGGCAGGCCGAACATCCTGAAGCGGACAATTGCACCGAGATTTTGCATCGCATCTGCAGAATTGTCAATAGATCTTCACTCATCACTCTGTTCATCATCGAACACATGCCCTCAAGGCGCAGTCGCCCTCTAGAAGACGCGTATTATCGATATCTACAGGTTGAGCAATTCAAAGCGCGTACTCAACACATATGAAATGAGACATCGCTTCCATAGTACAATTGAAGAGAGATACTGATTCCGCCAAAGCGCGAGCGCATACCGACATATCGCAGAAACACCAGGCCATGCAATGGACACAATTGATGCCAGCTCATAAAGGCGGCCTTTTGATAGGACTCCTTGGACCAGGACTCGCACTGAACAAGCCCATTTGTGGCATCTTAGGGCTCTTCAGTATAGCACCTTCTTGCCTATTTCCAGGGTCGAACCGCTTAGGTGTTTGTGACGCGCTTGGTAAAGGTGGACTTCGCAATCCCGTGGCCATGTGCTGTGGTCCCTCGTCGGTACGGCTGGAAAGGTCATTCATCTCGTCGAATTCGCCCTATTAGATGTTAGTCCAAATAGTACGCTTGCCTCCTACATGGGCAGGGGAGTATTAACGTCTGCTCAAGGCTACGTGCGTAGGCATTGGGATACCAGATGCTGTTGCTAATTTCCCCTTGGGTACTGTACGCAACAAAAAGAGAAAAAGAACGTACTGCTGAAACGTCAGTCTGATGTCTGAGCTGTCTTCAAAGTGACTACCTTACCCTTTTTTTCCAGAAGGAGGTTCTGTACCTCCTCCAGATGCTGCTCAAGCATGTCGTCTAAGCCATCTTTGGGTGATTGGATAAGATTGCCAAGCTTCTTGCGCATCTTACGTTGGCGACTTGGATTCCAGACGAAGTGGCTGTTCTTCACAAAGATCATGGAATGCTGCAAATGTTAGCTGATGCCACGATGGTATCTGTCAGGCTGTGGTGCTAGCTGGGTTTGTTGTTGATGAGGACCACCGTGGTAGTCTCTATGATGTGATCCGTGATCGTACTTACTGAGTAGTACCAGCTTGATATTGTGTCGTCCGTGGCTCGCTTTATCGATTGAATGGTCGTTTCTCCAACGAAGCCGATCAAGCACTCAACCGGACTATCGGGGTCGGTACAGTTTTCTATTGAGTCAGCAGCCTGAAAAAACTGCCAGAAACGGGAAATGACGCTTACCATTGTGACTCAGTAGGTCGACCAGTCCAAGATATGCGTCTCCGATACCCATGAAAAACACTTGTGTTGCATCGTTTGGTCTGGTATGACGTCAAAAAGTAGTCGTGAGCACTGTCTAAGCAACTTACTCGATGTAGTTTTCCCATAGATACGCTGCAAGTTCGCGAGTTTGCTGTGCTCGAACTGCAGAATCTTCGGATTTCATGTAGCCGATGATCGACTGAAGTCATTAGCGGATTTTCCTGAGATAAGCATATTGCAGTCTCACATCTTCGACTGTGACGACTTTCGGAATATTGACATCGATGACCTGGAAGTCATTGTTGATGGCCCAGTCAATATACCTCTTCGTAACATCAGTCTTCATCCAAAGTCAGCAATTACACAGTACAGGACTGTAAATGTACTTACAAGCCATGTGTTGTGTAACTCTCTCTTGCCAGTCACCGGATCAGAATGGTCGTGGAAGCTCGGCGGGTCATGGAAGATCACGAGCAGAGGATGTCGTTCCATAAAGTTTGGTCTATAGGGTTTCAGCATCAGCAGCTAGCGGAAGCCTCAATGAACTTACGTAGCGATAACATTGTGCTCGAAGGTCTGCGCCAACCCTGCCTTGTTGATTTGCAGTGTAGGAAGCGGGACCATTGAGTGCTCTGAAGACAGTCGTTGGCTCTGCCATTCGCGAATGACCTCGTGCAATCGAAACGTATCCTTGTAGCCAGGGTCGGTTTTGTCCAGATGTTTGGGGTAGAGCGATTTCCAATACTTTGAATGCTGGCGTTTCACGTTCTCGACAACGTAGACTGCACTATCCTTTGGAGCTGAGAGTTCGTCACTCAAGCGATCCGGAGGCTCCAGCATGAGTACTCTCGTTACAGCGAGCGCTGAGCGTGCTATTGATCTCAAATTGTAGCCACCTTCAAGGCATACTACGATCTTCCCTTTCGCGAGTCGCATAAGCATGTGCGTCATGTGGCCGTAACATGCCGGAGTGACGAAACAACCACCCAGTAGATCTCCTTCAGCCGCGTCGAAACCCGCCGAGACTATGACAAGATCTGGATCGAATTCAGTAGCAATAGGCATGACAATTTCTTGAAAAGCATAGAGATACTCCGAATCACCCATGCCGTGTTCAGCCCACGGAATGTTTACGTTCTTTCCTTCGCCAAGACCTTCACCGCAATAGTCGAGATTGCCATCTGGCAAGTTGGGATAGAAGTTTCCGTCCTTGTAGACATGCAGGGATATGTAAAGGACATTTGGGTCATCGTAGAAGGCGTGCTGAACACCATTACCGTGATGCACATCCCAATCAAGGATTAAGACCTTACGACAGGTCTCCGGGTAGTCATTCTGACATACGCGGGTGGCTATTGGGACGTTGTTGAAAATGCAGAACCCAGAGGGCTGATTGGTCTCCGCGTGGTGACCTGGAGGACGAATAATTGCGATTGCATTGCGCACGGTTCCTTGCACTACCGCTTTGCACGCCTCGATAGCACCACCAGCTGCGAGCTTGGCGCAGTCATAAGTCGCATGATTGAAGTAGATCGAGTCACGAGAATCAGCTTCTATTTTCAAGTTCTCTGCAGTCATATCTAATGACACGGTCAGTCGCGATCTTTACACATGGTTGTGAACTTACGCTGCAACGACTCCACGAATGCGTAATGCTCTGCTGTATGTATAAGGAGGATCTCTGGCCTCGTAGCAAAGCGCGTCATTATTCTCCAGCACTTGTCTTCTTGGTCCTCATCCGTATCGCTTGTTGCCACTAGACCAGCTTCCCTGAGTTCTTCGTAGATGGAGTGAATGCGACGCGGATCCTCGGGATGAATATCGTCGATTAGATTCATATCAGGAAGCTCCGCGTGAAAGCGCATACGAGAGTCATACACAAGGCCTGTTTTGTTGGTCGAATACGGAAGGAGGGAAGATCTTGGCTTTGGGGGTATGCGAACCTGCGGACTTGAGCGCCGAACAGGAGTGGGACGCGACATGCTCATCTTATCCGACCACCCACTCGGTGACTTCGTTGTTCGGTGCGATCCGGATTGGCTTTGCATGGTTCCCGGTTGCAGGAACGAGGTGTTCTTCGATGGACTGTGGAAAGGTAATTGCTCTCTCTTGGACAATGTTGGTCCTTTGTTACGAAAGAGCTCGTTCGGGTTTATGGTATCTGGTACATGATCGCCATTAAGCTCTGTGGAAGTGACGATAGTGTCTTCCTCCATAGCATAGTCTTCGTCGTCCATGACTACGCAGATGAGTAAAGCGGACGTCAAACGCCTCGCTTACAGTCGCCGGCTGAGAGCTATATATGTTCGTTAGCGACGAGACTGGCACACGCGATTGTCACACGGCCTATCTGAACGAGTTCATGACTTTGGGGAAAGTACGCTGAACAGATAAGTCACCAGATATGCTAGAAGACGAGTAGGTTGGAGCACTAGGAAATACGTTGAATGTCGGCAACCTAGTATACAAAGATGCTTGCTCCATGCGAAGAAGTTGCATGTTTGCTTGAGATGCTTCTTTGATACTGGTAGGACTGCAGGCACTTACTGGCAAGGTTGCTACCGCATTGAGACCCAATAAGTTGCTGATGATTTGGTAGAATGTGGTTGGAGTCGCACTTCGCCGCTATTGTCAGGTGAAGGCACAAAGCCTTAGTACTAATGCGCTGTTTACAATATCGTAGGCTTATTTTGCCCTGCAGTTCCGTAAGCAGAGTTCGTTGACGCATAGACATGGTATGGATAAGCTCGTCTTTTTCAAGTTGTCGCCTCGTGCAGGAAAAGTACCCTAAAGCTAATCGCTATACTTCATTTTAAGTTGAATTGAGAATATAACAAAGGTATTAATTTCGGGATAGCCTTTCCTGCATGAAGTTATAAGCTAAGAAAAGACGAGCTCCGTCATAATATTGTTGGTCGCGTCGTGTCAAAGATGGATCATCAACCGCCACAGGGTTCACTCACGCTCGCTATTTAATTACGTGATGCTGACGCTGTAGTAATTCGATGTGGGTTAAAAGTAAAGAACCGATTTTTGCTTTCTGTAATAGCTGATGCTTGGCTTCAAAGTAGAGGATAAGGTGGAGCGTAGCAATGCGAGTTCCCTACGCGGTCAAGATCCATTATATGACTAAGCGATGCCAAGGTATTTAGCGCTATCCGTCGACTCTCACTTCTGAACGCATATCACAAGAGCATGGACAGAGTATGGAAGAAGACTTCGCAGAGAAGGAGCCTGCCGTGACAGGTGATTCTCTAGTCTTACCATTCACTTTTCAGCACGATCATCTCGAAAGCTAGCAGAGCAAGGCCACGTGTCTACCCAGTATTCTTTGTCGATGATACCACGATGCTTCATTGTGTGCCTTCACAGACCAGAAGTGGTGTGCCTTCGCAGAGTAGAATTGACGTTTCGGAACCTGTAGAATTTAAGGCCATATGCATTCGCTGAACGGCTTCTCAGCATGGCTACATCTTACCGCAAAGCCGATAGTAACCACTTCCATGCCTACGGATGCCGCATACGGAAGCCACCTTGAACATCCGTTCTTCCCCGCAAAATCTTTCGCCAGATTACGGGACGTAAACGAAAGACCGGGAACTAAGCGGGAAAAAGGGATCCGCGTACATGTATATGTTCGCCTGAGAGTCGTACCTCGGGAACTAGCTTGTAAACAAGCGCTAGAAAATGCATCAACAGGGGCAGCTCCACTGCCATGCATCCGGACGACAGGACCTCTAATGTCACTTCACATTCAGTTGGTCAAAGGAAGCATTGTTTGTGACAATTATTATTCATTGATTCATGTCTAGCATAACGCATTCATGGTCAAACCCTATTTTCATCCCCGCGGTGTCCGCGCCTAGCCAAAGGTAGTCCGATCTTTTTAGTCGGTCATAAAGAAATGAACTCAGAGTTTAGGCAATGCCTGGCTCTGTCCTGACTCCTAAGCGTTGCCATCAACCTTGGCAATGTAGACCAAGAGGTCAAGGACACGGCGGGAGTAACCCCACTCGTTGTCGTACCAGGAGACAAGCTTGACGAAGTTCTTGTTCAGAGAGATACCAGCCTTGGCGTCGAAGATGGAGGAGCGGTTGTCACCGTTCAAGTCAGTGGAGACGATGTCGTCCTCGGTGTAGCCGAGGATACCTACAATGCGTCAGAATGGATGCTCAGATAGAATTCGAACGTGAGAGCTTACCGTTGAGTGGGCCATCAGCAGCCTCCTTGATGGCCTGCTTGATCTCGTCGTAGGACGCAGCCTTCTCGATGCGGACAGTCAAGTCGACAACGGAAACGTTGGCGGTGGGAACACGCATGGCCATACCGGTGAGCTTGCCGTTGAGCTCAGGAATGACCTTGCCGACAGCCTTGGCGGCACCGGTGCTGCTGGGAATGATGTTCTGAGCAGCTGTGCGGCCACCACGCCAGTCCTTAGCGGAGGGGCCGTCAACGACCTTCTGGGTGGCAGTGTAGGAGTGGATGGTTGTCATGAGACCCTCAATGATGGTGAATTTGTCGTGGACAACCTTGGCAAGGGGAGCAAGGCAGTTGGTTGTGCAAGAGGCGTTGGAGAGAACCTCGATGTCAGACTTGTAAGTCTCGTGGTTGACACCCATAACGAACATGGGGGCGTCAGCAGAGGGAGCAGAAATGACGACCTTCTTGGCTCCACCCTTCAAGTGAGCCTTGGCCTTCTCGGTGGTGGTGAAGACACCGGTGGACTCGACGACGTAGTAAGCGCCGGTCTCGCTCCATGGGATGTTGGCGGGGTCCTTCTCCATGTGGAAACGGATGGTCTTGCCGTTGACGGTCAGGTTGTTGCCGTCAACCTTGATCTCACCCTTGAACTGGCCGTGTGTGCTGTCATACTTGAGCATGTAGGCCTGAATGTGTTAGCCTGCATTCTGCGACCACAGAGGAGCTCTAGCGCATCGCAAGGACTGTTTTCGCAACTTGGATGGCCGCGGCTGTAGTGTGGGTGCTTGGGGAAGCTTACAGCGTAGTGGGGCTCGATGAAGGGGTCGTTTACGGCGACAATGTCGACGTCGTTGTGCTCGATACTGTGGCATGCGGTCAGCTCTGGTAGATTGTATCGACGAGTTAGGCGAAACTTACGCATTGCGGAAGACGATACGGCCAATGCGACCGAATCCGTTGATACCAACCTGTGAGGACATGTTAGCAGCTGTCTCCTGACCCAGCGGGACAATGGATGAAGCTTACCTTGACAACCATGATGAACTGAGTGTAGTGCTGCGAAAGTCAATAAGCTGAGGAAGAAGGAAGGCAATTGAACAGAGCTCACTCTTTTATAGGATATAAGCTGATGTAGAAGTGGTGAGAGACAGAGTTTTGTGTCGGGCGCAGTGTTTTGTTGGGTCTGGGCTAAGGTGGGGTGCCCAGGTGAGGGAGGGGCAAGCTAAATAGCAACCAGCTTGAGGACGTCACAGGTTTTAGTTCTTTTTCTGTAATCCGATATGCAGCGCCGCCTAGGCCCAATTACACCCTCTGCGCCCTCCCACACTTCCGGCCGGCTACCTGCTTGACAAGCCAAGTACGTTTGTCTACAGCCTCGGGGGGCGCATATCGCCATCACACGAGGCCGCGGACTACACCGGAGAGCAAGGCGGGCAGCTCGGGCAGAACCACCCTGAGGGTAACCTGACCGAGGCACCTGTAAATGTCTCCAGACGCCTTCGTGACTGAAACGCCAAGTGTTCTGGTGATACTGTATTCGCAGCCTCGCATAGACACTGCATACGGCTGTCCGGGCATACAGGCCCGGCACGCCACGCAGGACATCACTCTATCAAAACTCTTACGAAAGAAGTACATGTGCATCTCGTAATCAGCGGGAGCACAGACTAGCAATCAAAAACACCTCTGCGCGGGTTAGGTAGCCGTTGTCGCTCTCGTGGGCAGGATCTTTTGGTCATTCGATAAGATAAAGCAAAGCGCGCAGCAGAGTCTGATCGGATCACCGGTTCGTGGGGAGGCGAGTGTTTTGTGTCACCACCGAGATTCTCTCCGCCAGGCAAAGTCGAGTATGGTTTGAGATGAGGCGTGGCGTATCCGCGGCCGGCACGGTGGCACTATGATGGACAGAGCTGTGTTATAAAGCAGTTCAAGCCCGCCACATGATCGCCAGGGCCTACGGCGATTAAACAAAGTGCTTAGGTACCTGCATATAGCTGTTGCGGCAAAGGAAAGCTCGAGCTACAGCTTGAGCTCAAGCTCGGAGTTACAGACGACGATGTAGGCCAATGCCGGCCCCGACATGTTTGGGGTGCACCGACCCTCCGATCACGGGACAGCTACAGCAATTCAGACGCGTCTACCATGCAAATTGGAAGATGAGTTCAGTGTTTGTAGCTGATAGTTTCCAACGAGGTTTGCAGGTACGCAGACTCCATTGACTTGCGTTGTCCGATCCTTGCAACACTGATCTACCCCGCGCTTGAGGGAATTTGCGAGCATTCTGCTCCAAGTTACGTGCTCATTCAGGTACCCAAATAGGGGAGTGATGCGAATGTGTATAAGTTATATAAGTCAATCCAAGTCTTTTGATGCGCCTGAGTCAACACGTCCGAAGCGTCTTGTCTTATTTGTTGCGATATCATAATACTTGCTTCGGCCCAAAGGGTGATGCTGGCAACCGAACAGCTCACATAGAAAGCAAGCACACCCATCCAGCAGAGGCCCTTAGCCGGCCGCGTCTGAGCCAAGACGAATATGGAGATGCTGTTGAAATGCTCGAGTGTCAAGAAGACCTCCTTGCAACCG
>Ga0265797_10004236_pt1 | contig 22105 bp, 21 predicted proteins | sample P2T30metagenome_FD_192433 | JGI IMG/M metagenome (GOLD analysis project Ga0265797, IMG submission 192433) | Plant litter microbial communities from East Loma Ridge, Irvine, California - P2 T30 | ecosystem: Environmental > Terrestrial > Plant litter > Unclassified | place: USA: California... | reverse complement strand
CGTCGGCGCCCCAGGCTAGGCTGGCGGCTCGACGGCCGCGGCCGTCGCTCCGCGTGTCCCGGCCCCGACTCCTGAGCCGTCGCCGCCCCGTCCCCGAGAGGTGCCCCCGTGTCGAGAAGAACCGTCGCCGTCGCGGCACTCGCCGCGGCCGCGCTGCTGGGGCTGACCGCGTGCTTCCCCGACCTGTCGACCCTGCGCCCCGCCGACGGCGGGGCCGCGGGCTCCGACCCGGGGCAGTCGTCGTCGGGCGCGCCGCAGCCCCAGGTGACCGGGGCGCCCGGCACCGGCGGCTCCGCTCCGGACGACCTCGTGCCGGGCGGCACGCTGCTCGCGCAGGTCAACTACAAGGACCTGACGATCCACGTGTACGGCGTCGGCGAGCTCACGACGACCGGGCCCTCGATCTACGCTCGCCCCGACGGCACCGACCCCTACCCGGCCGGGACGACCGTCGAGGTGACGACGTACGTCCTCTCCAACGCCTCGCAGCGGCGCCTCGACCTCACCGACGTCTCCGCCGACTACTCCTCGTACGGCAACGACCTGGCCATCCAGGACACGTTCGCCGGACAGGACCTGCTGACGCAGGGCGGCTGGTCGACCGAGCTCGGGACGCAGTTCCCCGCCGACGCGACGTCGTGGTACCTGCTGCCGGGCGAGCAGGTCGTCTTCGGCAACGCGTGGTTCCACCGACCGGCCGACGGCCCGTTGACGCTGCAGTTCCTCTGGCCTGCCGAGCGCATCTTCCTCGGCGCCAACGTCCAGTTCTGAGCCGCTCCTCCCGCGCCCTCCCCCGGGGAGCCCGACCGGTCAGGCCGACGGCGTCGGCGCGTCGACGGCGCCGCCGAAGCGCCGGGCGCGCCTCGCGTACGTCGTGACCGCGCCCCACAGGTCCTCGCGGGTGAAGTCCGGCCAGAGCGTGTCGAGGAAGACCATCTCGGCGTAGGCGGACTGCCAGAGCAGGAAGTTGCTGGTGCGCTGCTCGCCGGAGCTCCGCACGAACAGGTCGACGTCGGGCAGGTCGGCCGTGTAGAGGTGCTTCTGGATGAGCTTCTCGCTCACGCCCGAGGGCTTGATGCGGCCCGCCGCCACGCCCTCGGCGATCTCCCGCACCGCGTCGGCGATCTCGGTCCGCCCGCCGTAGTTCACGCACATCGTCAGCGTCAGCACGTCGTTGTCGCGGGTCAGCTCCTCGGCGAACTGCAGCTCCTTGATCACCGAGCCCCAGAGCCGGGGCTTCCGGCCGGCCCACCGCACGCGCACGCCCCAGGCGTTCAGCTGGTCGCGCCTCCGGTGCAGCACCTCCCGGTTGAAGCCCATCAGGAAGCGCACCTCGTCGGGCGAGCGCTTCCAGTTCTCGGTGGAGAAGGCGTAGACGCTGAGGTGCTTCACCCCGAGCTGGATGGCACCGGCGACGACGTCGAGCAGGCTCGCCTCCCCCGCCTTGTGGCCCTCGACGCGCGTGAGGCCGCGGCCGTTGGCCCAGCGGCCGTTGCCGTCCATGACCAGCGCGACGTGCGCCGGCACGACCGAGGCCGGCAGCTCCGGCGGGTAGAGGCCCGTCCAGTCGACGGGACGGTGGTCGACGGAGTCGCGGTGGGTCTTCTTCACGGGGTGCCTCCGGGGGCGTGCGAGGTGGGGGCGGCGGGGTCGACGGCCGGGACGGGGACGGGGAGCACGGCCAGGGACCGGGCCGCCGCCTCCTCGGCCTCGGTCGCGCGGACGGCGGACGACAGCTGGGGGCGACCGGGCTCGCGGTCGAGGTGCTGCATCGAGCGCAGCCCGCGCTCGAGGTGCCACTGGGTGTAGGCGGCGACGACGCCGCTGGCCTGGTTGCGGGTGCTCTCGGGCGCCGCCTCCGCGACCGCCCAGTCGCCGGTCAGCAGCGCCGCCAGGAGACCGAGGGCCTCCGGCGAGAGCCGAGGGGCCCCGGGAGGCGCGTGCGAGTCCGCGACGACCCCGCCCAGCTGGACGACGAACGCCGAGTGCGGCCCGGGCGCACCCGTGACGGCGCAGTCGCCGAAGCTCGGCGACCACCCCGCGATGCTGAGCGCCCGCAGGAGGTACGAGTCGAGGGTCAGCTGCGGGGCGTGCTCGTGCCGGGAGAGGGACCGCAGCGCCCCGACGAGGAGGAGGTACTGCTGGAGGCCGGCCTCCGCCTCCGTCAGCTTGTCGGCCGTCTCGACCATGACGCTCCCGGCCGTGTAGCTCGCGTAGTCGCTCGCGATGAGCGCCCCGTAGGAGCCGAGCGACTCGGCCTGCTGCACGATGTCGAGCGAGCGCCCCTCGTAGAGCTGCAGGTCGGCGACCATCATCGGCTCGAGCCGGGCCCCGAACTTCGACGCCGTGCGCCGGACGCCCTTCGCGACGGCCCGGATCTTGCCGTGCTGGCGACTGAGCATGGTGACGATGCGGTCGGCCTCGCCCAGCTTGTGGGTGCGCAGGACGACGCATTCATCGCGGTAGACGGGCACCTGCCCATGATCCCACGCGTGGTACAAACGTCGGATGCACGCCACGGCCTTCGCCATCCCCCTCTGGGCCGATCTCCTCGCCGTCGGCGTCGGCAGCCTCCAGGGAGCGATGTTCGCCGCCGAGTTCAAGGACCGGCGGCTCGACCTCCTCGGCGTCGCCATCATCGGCATCGCGACCGGGCTCGGCGGCGGCATCCTCCGCGACGTCCTGCTGGGCCAGGTGCCGCGGATGATGGCGAGCAACTGGTACCTGCTGGTGGCTGTCGCCGCTGCCCTCGTGGGCATGGCGCTGCAGCGCCTCTTCCACCGCCTGGCGGGCGTCATCACCGCCCTCGACGCGCTCACCATCGGGCTCTTCGGCGCCATCGGCTCGACGAAGGCCCTCTCGCTCGGCCTTCCCGAGATCCCCGCCGTGTTCGTCGGGGTGATCTCAGCGGTCGGCGGGTCGGTGCTGCGCGACGTGCTCATGAACCTGACGATCGCGATGATGCACGTGGGGTCGCTCTACGCCGTGGCGGCCGCCGTGGGCACCGTGGTGCTGGTCAGCCTGGTCTCGGTCGGCGTGCCGGCGGCCGTCGCCGCCATCGTCGGCACGTCGGCGACCCTCGTGATCCGGCTGCTGGCGGTCCGCTTCGGCTGGACGCTGCCGGAGCAGCGCGCGCTCAGCCGCCTGCCCCGCTGGCGCCGGCCTCGCTGAGCGGGGGCGCGCCTCCTCGTCCGGCCCTCCCCGCGGCAAACACCTCCTCGCCCGGCCCTCCTGCCCGCCCTGCCGGACCGACCGCCTCCGCCTCCGGCCCTGCCCGCCCCGCAGGCTCCACCGCCTCCGTCTCCGCGTCAGGCCCTGCCCGCCCCGCAGGCTCCACCGCCTCCGTCTCCGCGTCAGGCCCTGCCCGCTCCCCTGGGCCCACCGCCTCCCCCTCCGCGCCGTCTCCCCCGCGACGTGTCGGCAACTCCTGCGCCCTGCTCCGCAGGCGACGCCCGGATGCGCCGCGGCGACCCGGAGCAGGAGTTGCCGACGCTGCCGGACGAGACGAGCACGGGCGGAGACCCGCCCCGAGGAGGCGCGGCGCGGCCCCCGCTGCGGTCCGCACGACGGCGAGGGCGCGGCCTCCCGTCGGCAACTCCTGCGCATCGCTCCGGACGCGACGCCCGCAGGCGCCGCGGCGACGCGGAGCCGGAGTTGCCGACGGGGCGGCGCGGACAAGCGACGGCCCCGCCGCGGTGCGCGGCGGGGCCGAGGTGGGGCCGTCGAGGCAGCGGCGCTAGACGGCGGCGAGCTCGCGGACCGCGACCTCGTGGCGCAGGGCCCGGTTGACCGCGGAGACGATGGCCTTGAGCGACGCGGTGGAGCTGTCGGCGTCGATGCCGATGCCCCACAGGCGCGTGCCGTCGACCTCGAGGTCGACGTAGGCCGCGGCCTGCGCGTCGCCGCTGGCGCTCAGGGTGTGCTCCACGAAGTCGTACAGCTTGACCCCGACGCCGTGGCCCTGGAGGACGGACAGGAAGGCGTCCATCGGGCCGGTGCCGCTGCCGGTGGCGTGCTCACGGTCGTCGCCGACGCGCAGGTCGACGTCGAGGCGCGTCTCGCCGCTCATGTCGCTCGCCGTGCTCGTGCGCGTCAGCTCGAAGCGGCCCCACTTCTCGTCCGCGTCGTCGGAGGGCAGGTACTCGTCGCGGAAGATCGACCAGATGTGCGCGCTGGTCATCTCGCCGCCCTCGGCGTCGGTCCGGGCCTGGACCACGCCGCTGAACTCGATCTGCAGCTTGCGGGGCAGGTCGATGGCGTGGTCGGCCTTGAGGAGGTAGGCCACGCCTCCCTTGCCCGACTGCGAGTTGACCCGGATCACGGCCTCGTAGCTCCGCCCCAGGTCCTTCGGGTCGACGGGCAGGTAGGGCACGGCCCACTCCAGCTCGTCGACGGACACGCCTCGCTCGGCGGCGGTGGCGGCCATGGCCTCGAAGCCCTTCTTGATGGCGTCCTGGTGCGAGCCCGAGAAGGCGGTGTAGACGAGGTCGCCGGCCCAGGGACTCCGCTCGTGCACCGGCAGCTGGTTGCAGTGCTCCGCGGTGCGCTTGACCATGTCCAGGTCGCTGAAGTCGATCTGGGGGTCGATGCCCTGCGTGAAGAGGTTGATGCCGAGGGCGACGAGGTCGACGTTGCCCGTGCGCTCGCCGTTGCCGAAGAGGCAGCCCTCGATGCGGTCGGCCCCGGCCAGGTAGCCGAGCTCGGCGGCGGCGATGCCGGTGCCCCGGTCGTTGTGCGGGTGCAGGGACAGGATGACGCTGTCGCGACGCACCAGGTTGCGGTGCATCCACTCGATCGAGTCGGCGTAGACGTTCGGCGTCGCCATCTCGACGGTCGCCGGCAGGTTGATGATCACCGGACGCTCAGGAGTCGCGTCGAACGCCTCGATCACCTGGTTGCAGATGTCGCGGGCGAACTCCAGCTCGGTGCCGGTGTAGCTCTCCGGCGAGTACTCGTAGTAGACGGTCGTGCCGGGGATCGTCGCCTCGTGCTCGCGGCAGAGGCGGACGCCCTCGAGGGCGATGTCGACGATGCCCTGCCGGTCGGTGCGGAAGACGACGTCGCGCTGCAGCACGCTCGTCGAGTTGTACAGGTGCACGATGGCCTGCTTGGCTCCGGCGATCGACTCGTAGGTGCGCGCGATCAGGTGCTCCCGCGCCTGCGTCAGCACCTGGATCGTCACGTCGTCGGGGATGGCGCCCTCGTCGATGAGGCTCCGGACGAAGTCGAAGTCGGTCTGCGAGGCGCTGGGGAAGCCGACCTCGATCTCCTTGTAGCCCATGCCGACCAGCAGGTCGAACATGATGCGCTTGCGCTCGGGGCTCATCGGGTCGATGAGCGCCTGGTTGCCGTCGCGCAGGTCGACGGCGCACCAGCGCGGTGCCGCCTCGATGCGCTTGGAGGGCCAGGTCCGGTCGGGCAGGTCGACGGCGATCTGCTCGTGGAACGGGCGGTACTTGTGGATCGGCATCGCCGACGGCTTCTGGGCGTTCTTCATGGTCTCAGGTCTCTCCTGCCCCGTGGGGCGACTCTCGCGTGGGTGTCGGCCGACGACGAACTCCGCGACGAGGGAGGCCCGGATCAGGACTCGTCGCGGCAGCTAAGGAGGAGCACACCGAACAACACGGTCCGAGGCTAGCACCCGGAGGCGCGGGGCGACGTCGTGTGACGACCCGCCCCCGTGGCGTCGGCGGCGCCGTCAGCGCGTCGCGGCCGGGCTCACTGCGCGAGACCGTGCTCGTACGCGTAGACGACGAGCTGCACGCGGTCGCGGAGCGACAGCTTCGACAGCACCCGGCTGATGTGCGTCTTGACGGTCGCCTCGCTGAGGTACTCGCGGCCGGCGATCTCGGAGTTGCTGAGGCCGCGAGCGGCGAGGTCGAAGATGTCGCGCTCGCGCGTCGTGAGGGTGCCGAAGGCCTCCGGGACCGCGGCGGCCCGCGCGGAGCGCCCGTCGAAGTGCTCGAAGAGCTCCCGCGTCGCGGAGGCCGCGATGACCGCGTTGCCCGCGTGGACCGTGCGGATGGCGGCCAGGAGGAACTCGGGGTCGGCGTCCTTCAGCACGAAGCCGCTCGCGCCTCCTCGGATGGCTCGGGTGGCCGCCTCGTCGAGGTCGAAGGTCGTCAGCACGACCACGCGCGGCGGCTTGCGCGCCGCAGCCTCCGCCTGCGCCAGCACCGCGGTCGTGGCCGCGATGCCGTCCATGACGGGCATCCGGATGTCCATGAGGACGACGTCTGGACGGGACGCCGCCACCATGGCCACCCCCTCCTCGCCGTTGCTCGCCTCGCCGACGAACTCGAGGTCGCTCTGCGACCCGACGAGCATCTTGATGCCGGCTCGGAAGAGCGCCTGGTCGTCGACGAGGGCGACGCGGATGGTCGTGGGGGCGGTGGGGGTCATCGGCGGATGCCTACTTCCTGGGTGAGGGCGAGGGTCGGCACGATGGCGTGCACGACGAAGCGGCCGTCGGCGTCCTGGGTCGTGAGCGAGCCGCCGGCGATCGTGGCACGCTCGCGCATGCCGTCGAGCCCGTGGCCGCCCCGCCGGTCGTCGCCGGCCCGGAGCTCGACCGGCTGGGTCGCCGGGCGGACGACGTTCGTGACGACGAGGTGGAGGGAGTCGTAGCGCCAGTCGAAGAGGAGGTCGACCGGGGCGCCCGCCGCGCCGTGCCGCAGCACGTTCGTCAGCGACTCCTGCACGATGCGGTACACCGCCAGCTGGCGGTTCGTGCCGAGCTGCTGGGGGTCGCCCTGCACCCGGTGGTCGATGACGAGCCCCGACGCGCGCATCTGCTCGAGGAGGCGCTCGAGGTCGCCGAGGGCGGGCTGCGGCGCCTCGCCCTGGCTGTGCCGGAGCTGCCCGAGGAGCACGCGCACGTCGCCGAGGGCCTCCCGCGCGGTCGTCGCGATCGTGACGAGGGCGTCGTCGACCGATCCGGCGTCGACCTTGGCCGCGTACCGCGCACCGTCGGCCTGGGCGATGACCACGGCCAGCGAGTGGGCCACGACGTCGTGCATGTCGCGCGCGATTCGGTTGCGCTCCTGCTCGACGGCGACGTCGCGCTCCGCCCGCGCCGCCTCGCGCTCGATGCGGGCGACCTCTCCCTCGGCCCGGGCGGTCTCGCGCTCGGCGATGAGCTGCGCCTCGCGGCTCATGCGCTCCGACGACCGCGCCCGCACGAGCAGGCCGCCCGCCCACGGGAGGCCGAGGAGGGCGAGGAAGCCGAGGAACGTGATGCCGAGCTGGAGCAGGATGCGGACGACGTCCTGCAGCCCGTAGACCGTGTAGTCGATGCCGAAGAGGTTCGTCTGCACGCTCGTCACGTAGAACGAGCCGACGAGCGCGCCGAGGACCGTCGAGACGAGGCCGGCCCACTTGGTCGCGTCGGTGCCGTACGCCGCGACCGTGTAGAGCACCGCGCAGATGGCGAGGTTGCTGACGCCCGGGGTGGTGCGCGACAGCATCTCCGCAACGGCGACGATCCACGACAGGGCGAGCGAGAGGCTCGGCGACAGCCGACGGATCGACAGCGCGCCCGCCATGCCCACGATGACGAGGGCCGCGGCCGCCCCGCCCGAGCTGAAGCCGAAGGCGACGAGACCCAGCAGGGCGCCCGCCGAGACGTCGACGATCGCCTGGTACGGAGCGAGGCGGCGGAAGATCACCCGCTCACCGTACGGCGTGCAGCCGACCTCGGGGGCCGCGAGGCGCGCCGACGCGACGGCAGGAGGAGGCGGGTCATCCTGTGGAGGGACGCCCGCCTCCGGCCGGCCGCCCGCGCCTCAGAAGCCGAGGCGACCGAGGAGCTTCGGGTCGCGCTGCCAGTCCTTCGCGACCTTGACCCGGATCGACAGGAAGACCTGCTTGCCGACGAGCGGCTCGATCTGGGCACGGGCCCGGGCCCCGACCTCCCGGAGGCGCGCGCCGCCCTTGCCGATCACGATGGCCTTCTGGCTGTCGCGCTCGACGAACAGGTTGGCGTAGATCTCGAGCAGGTCGCGGTCGTCGCGCTCGATCATGTCGTCGATGGTCACGGCGAGCGAGTGGGGCAGCTCGTCCTCCACGCCTTCGAGGGCGGCCTCGCGGATGAACTCGGAGACGCGGTCTTGCACGACCTCCTCCGTGACGGCGTCGGCCGGGTACATCGGCGGCGACACGGGCATGAGCTTGATCAGCTCCGTGGTCAGCACGTCGAGCTGGACCCCCTCGACGGCGGAGAGCGGGATGATCGCCTCCCAGTCGCGCAGGCGGCTCACGGCGAGCAGCTGCTCGGCGACGGCGGGGCGCGAGATGGTGTCGGTCTTGGTGACGATCGCGACCTTCTTCGCACGGGGGAACGCGTCGAGCTGCTCGTTGATGAACTTGTCGCCCGGCCCGATCTTCTCGTCGGCCGGGACGCAGAACCCGATGACGTCGACGTCGCCGAGGGTCGTCTGGACGACGTCGTTGAGCCGTTCGCCGAGCAGGGTCCGGGGCCGGTGCATGCCCGGCGTGTCGACGACGACGAGCTGCCCGGCCTCGCGGTGGACGATGCCCCTGATCGCCCGGCGCGTGGTCTGCGGCTTCGACGAGGTGATCGCCACCTTCTCGCCCACGAGCGCGTTGGTGAGCGTCGACTTGCCGACGTTCGGACGCCCCACGAAGCTGACGAAGCCCGCGCGGTAGGTCGAGCCGGCCGGAGGCGTGGCGGAGGGTCGGTCGGCGTCGTCGGTGCTCGTCATGGTGCTTCTCTCGTCGTGGCGGGTGCGGTCGGGGTCTCGGCGTCGGGGCGGTCGGGATCGCGCTCGACGAGCACGGTCTGGAGGTCGTGACGCCGCCCCTCGGTGCGGTCGGCCGTCAGCCGGAGACCGGACACGGTGACGACCGAGCCCTTCTCGGGCAGGCGGCCCAGGTTCTTCGTCAGCAGCCCGCCCGCGGAGTCGACGTCGTCGTCGTCGAGCTCCATGCCGAACAGGTCGCCGAGCTCGTCGACGGGCATGCGCGCGCTCACGCGGAACACGCCCGGCGCGACCTCGCGGTGAGCGGCGACCGTGCGGTCGTACTCGTCGCTGATGTCTCCGACCAGCTCCTCGATGAGGTCCTCCAGCGTCACCAGGCCGGCGATGCCGCCGTACTCGTCGACGACCATGGCGAGGTGGTTCTTGTCGACCTGCATCTGGCGGAGGGTGTCGTCGGCCTTCTTGGACTCGGGCACGAAGAGGGCGGGGCGCGCCAGCCCGACGACCGGAGCGGAGTCGTCGCCGACGTGCTCGTGGAGGCGCCGGGCCAGGTCGCGGAGGTAGACGACTCCCACGACGTCGTCGCTGTCGCGGCCGACGACCGGCACGCGAGACACGCCCCGGCCGAGGAACAGGCTCATGGCCGAGCCGACGGAGGCGGTCGACTCGATCGTGACCATGTCGGTGCGCGGCACCATGACCTCGCGCACGACCGTGTCGCTGAACTCGAAGATGGAGTGGATGAGCTCGCGGTCGTCCTCCTCCAGCACGTCGAGCTCGGTGGCCTCGTCGACCATGCTGAGCAGCTGCTCCTCCGAGGAGAAGGAGGCGGTGCGCGGCCGCCCGGGGGTCACCCGGTTGCCGACGGCCACGAGGGCGTCGGCGAGCGGCCCGAGCACGACCCGGATCGACCGCACGAGGCCTGCCGTCACCACGACGAGGCCACGCGCGTGGGCGCGGCCGACACTGCGCGGGCTCGACCCGACCAGCACGAACGACACGACGGTCATGATCAGCGCGGACAGCAGCAGGGCGACCCACCAGCGCTCCACCGTGTTGGCGAAGGCGAGCGAGACGAGCACGGCCGCCGAGGTCTCGGCCACGATGCGCATGAAGTTGACGGCGTTGACGTGGGCGCCCACGTCGTCGGCGATCGCGAGGAGCGAGCGTCGGCTGCGCGGCGAGGCCTCGGCCTCCTCGTGGAGGTCGCCGCGGCTGAGGACTCCCAGGGCGGAGTCGACCGCCGCGAGCAGTCCGCCGACCACCACGAGCACGACGGCCACGATGACGAACACGGTGACCATCACGGCGTCACCGGGTCTCGTCGGCGGCCGCGAACGCGGCCAGGATCTCGCGCTGGAGGCCGAACATCTCGCGCTCGTCGTCGGGCTCGGCGTGGTCGAAGCCCAGCAGGTGCAGGACGCCGTGGCAGGTCAGCAGCAGCATCTCGTCGAGGGGGCTGTGCCCGGCGGTCGCGGCCTGGGTGACGGCCACCTGGGGGCACACGACGATGTCGCCGAGGAGACCGGCGGGGGTCGGCTCGTCCTCCGTGCCGGGACGCAGCTCGTCCATCGGGAAGCTGAGCACGTCGGTGGGGCCGGGCTCGTCCATCCACTGCACGTGGAGCTGCTCCATGGCGGCCTCGTCGACGAACACGATGGCGAGGTCGGCCTCGGCGTGCACGTGCATCTGGTCGAGGGCGAAGGTCGCGAGCCGCTGGATCGTCGCCTCGTCGACCTCGATGCCGGACTCGTTCGCGATCTCGATGCTCATCGGGTCTCCTCGCGGGCGGCGCGCTGCGCCTGACGCTCGGCGTCGTAGGTGGTGTACGCGTCGACGATGCGGCCGACGAGGGTGTGGCGGACGACGTCGTCGCTGGTGAGGCGGGCGAAGTGGATGTCGTCGATGCCGTCGAGCACGCGGGTGACCAGCTGCAGCCCGCTCGCCCCCGTCGGGAGGTCGATCTGGGTGACGTCGCCGGTGACGACCATGCGCGAGCCGAAGCCCAGGCGGGTCAGGAACATCTTCATCTGCTCGGGCGTGGTGTTCTGCGCCTCGTCGAGGACCACGAACGCGTCGTTCAGCGTGCGGCCTCGCATGTAGGCGAGCGGGGCGACCTCGACGGTGCCGGCCGCGAGGAGCTTCGGCACGATCTCCGGGTCCATCATCTCGTTGAGGGCGTCGTAGAGCGGGCGGAGGTACGGGTCGATCTTGTCGGTCAGGGTGCCCGGCAGGAAGCCGAGCCGCTCGCCCGCCTCGACCGCGGGGCGCGTGAGGATGATGCGCTGGACCTCGCGACGCTGCAGCGCCTGCACGGCCTTCGCCATGGCGAGGTAGGTCTTGCCGGTGCCGGCCGGGCCGATGCCGAAGGTGATGGTGTGCTCGTCGATCGCCTCGACGTAGCGGGCCTGGCCGAGCGTCTTCGCCCTGACGGACTTGCCGCGGCTCGAGACGATCGGCTGGCCGAACACGTCGCGGGGCGCGGCCTGCCCGGAGTCGAGGAGCCCGGCGGAGGTCTCGACCTCGGCCGGAGCGAGGTCGTGACCGCTGCGGACCAGCGAGACGAGCTCGTCGACGAGGCCGCGGGCCCGGGCGACCGACGCTGCGGGCCCCTCGAGGCCCACCTCGTTGCCCCGGACGAGCACGCGGACGTCGGGGTACTGCTTCTCGACGGCCCGGAGGAGGCGGTCTTGAGGGCCGAGGAGCTGCACCATGGCGACGCCGTCGACGGTCAGGTCGACGCGCGTGGTGCCGTCGCCGGGGAGGGGTGAGGTCTCGCTAGTGGGCAAGGGTGCCTTCCTGGAGGAGTCCCCCGAGCACGTGGGCGTGCACGTGGAACACGGTCTGGCCGGCGGACGCGCCGGTGTTGAAGACGAGGCGGAACTCGCCGCCCGCGCCGTCGGCGCGCTGCGTCAGGTCGGCGCCGTCGTCGGAGCGGAACACGTCGGGGTCGCCGGCGAGGGCCGAGGCCGTCGCGACGATCTCGGCGAGGAGGTCGGGGTCGCCGGCCGCGAGCTCGACGACGTCGCGCCAGCGCTCGGTCTTCGGCACCACGAGGAGGTGGACCGGAGCCTTCGGCTCGATGTCGCGGAACGCGATGACCCGGTCGTTCTCGAAGACGATGTCGGCCGGGATCTCGCGCGCGACGATGCGGCTGAAGACGGAGGGCTCGCCGGAGCCGCTCTCAGGGTGGCTGTTCTGGTCGTCGGACATGTCGCTCATCGTACCGGCGGCGGCCGACACCGGGTCGCCCGGGACCGCTCCGGGCGGGGCGACGGCCCCCGGCCCTGCCCCCGCTACCAGCGGCCGAGCCGGACGCTGAGGACGGCCAGGGCGGCAGGACCGGCCGTCGACGTCCGCAGCACGGAGTCGCCGAGCCGGACGGGCGTGGCACCCGCCTCGACCATGAGCGCGAGCTCGGCGGGCGAGACGCCCCCCTCGGGACCGACCACGACCGTCACGACGGGCGCCGCGCCTCCTGCAGCCGTCGGGTCGACGTCGGTGCGGTCGACGTCGGAGAGGTCGACCTCCGAGAGCGCGACCTCGGCGCGGGGATCGAGCACGAGCACGCGGCCCCGGGCCGTCCGGGCGGCGACCTGCTTCGTGGTGGCGAGGTCGACGACCTCCGGGGCCCACGGGCGGACCGCCTGCTTCGTGGCCTCCCGGGTGACGGCTCGCCAGCGCGCGAGGCCCTTCGCGACCTTCGGGCCCTCCCAGCGGGAGACGGAGCGCGACGCAGACCACGGCACGACCTCGTCGACGCCGAGCTCGGTCGCCGCCTGCACCGCGAGCTCGTCGCGGTCGCCCTTGGCGAGCGCCTGCGCGAGCGCCAGGCGCACCGCCGGACGAGGATGCGCGTCGACGGTCTCGACGACCAGCGACAGCCGGTCCCCGGTCGCCTCCACGACCTCGCCGCGGACGACGAGCCCTCGCCCGTCTCCGAGGGTCAGCGCCTCGCCCACCCGCACCCGGCTGACCGTGACGGCGTGGCGTGCCTCGGACCCGGCGACCGTCACGGTCGAGCCGGGCACCGCCTCCGTCAGGTCGTCGACCAGGTAGAAGTGCGCCACGGTCAGAAGTTGAGGAAGCGGTCGCGGAGCTTGCCGAAGAGACCCTGCTGGAACTGCGACAGCTCGGGCGACTGGTCGCGGCGGCCGGCGGCGAACGTCTCGATCAGCTCCTTCTCCTTGTGGCTGAGCTTCGTGGGGGTGACGACCTGGACGCCGATCTTGAGGTCGCCCCGCCCGGTGCCCCGCAGCTTGGTGATGCCGCGATCGCGGACCGTCAGCACGTCGCCGCTCTGGGTGCCGGGCTTCAGCTCGAGCTCCACGGCGCCGTCGAGGCCCTCGAGCGTCGTCTCGGTGCCGAGGATGGCGTCGGACATCTGCACCTCGAGCGTGGCGAGCAGGTCGTCGCCGTTGCGGCTGTACGTCTCGTGGTGACGGACCTTCACCTCGAGGTACAGGTCGCCGTTGGGGCCGCCGGCCTGCCCGACCTCGCCCTGGCCGGGCAGCTGGAGGCGGAGGCCCGTGTCGACCCCGGCGGGGATGTCGATCGGGATGGTGCGCCGGGCGCGCACGCGGCCCTGGCCCTGGCACGTGGGGCACGGGTTCGGGATGACCGTGCCGTAGCCGCGGCACGTGCCGCAGGGGCTCGAGGTCATGACGTTGCCGAGGAGCGAGCGGACGGTGCGCTGGATCTGGCCGGAGCCGTGGCAGATGTCGCAGGTCTGGGGCGAGGTGCCGGGGGCGCAGCACGAGCCCGAGCAGGTCTCGCAGAGCACGGCCGTGTCGACCTCGATGTCGCGCTGGGTGCCGAACACGATCTCCTCGAGGTCGACCTCGAGGCGCAGGAGGGCGTCCTGGCCGCGCTCGCGCCGCGACCGGGGGCCCTGCCGCTGGCCGCCGCCTCCACCGCCGCCGAAGAACGCGTCGAAGATGTCGCCGAAGCCGGCCGCTCCCCCGCCGCCGCCGAAGCCGGCCTGCGGGCCGAGGTCGTAGCGCTCGCGCTGCTGCGGGTCGCTCAGCACGTCGTACGCGTGCGTGACGTCCTTGAAGCGCTCGGAGGCCTCCGGGCTCGGGTTGACGTCGGGGTGCAGCTCGCGCGCGAGCCGGCGGTAGGCCTTCTTGATCTCCTCCGGGGTCGCCTGGCGGTCGACTCCGAGCACGTCGTAATGATCTGCCACTTGTTCTCGTCTGCCTCTGGTGTGCGTCTGCGCTCCGCGGGGCGCGGGGCGGATGTCTGCTGGTGGGGTGGGGGTAAGGAGCGGGGGCCGTCGTCAGCGCTCGGCGAGCAGCGACGACAGGTAGCGGGCGACGGCCCGGACGGCCGCCATGTTCGTCGAGTAGTCCATCCTCATCGGGCCGAGGACGCCGAGCCGGGCGACCTCGCTGCCCGACGACGTGTAGCCGCTCGCGAGCACCGACGTCTGCGACAGCCCGAACGACTCGTTCTCGCGTCCGATGCTCGCCGCCACGTCGACGGCGTCGAGCTGCATCTCGCCGAAGAGCCGGAGCAGCGCGACCTGTTCCTCGATGGCCTCGAGGACGGGGTACAGGTTGCCGCTGAAGTCGTCCTCCGTGCGGACGAGGTTGGCGGCGCCCGCCATGACCAGGCGCTCCTGCCGACCCGTCGCGAGCTGCTCGACGAGGCTGGCCACGAGCAGCCCGACGACCGCGGCGAGGTCGGGGCGGAACCGGGCGGGGAGGTCGGCCAGGGTCGACGCGGCGTCGCTCAGCGCCGCGCCGCCCACGAGGGCGTTCACCGACGCCCGCAGCTCGGCGAGGAAGGTCTCGTCGACCGGGATCGGGAGCTCGACGAGGCGCTGCTCGACCTGCCCGGTGTCGGTGATGAGCACGGTCATGACCCGACGCTCGGCGAGGCTCACGAGCTCGACGTGGCGGACGCGCGCCCTCGAGAACGACGGGTACTGCACCAGGGCGACCTGGTTCGTGAGCTGGCTCAGGAGGCGCACGGTGCGTCCGAGGACCTCGTCGAGGTCCGTGGAGTCGCCGAGGAAGGTCTCGATCGCCTGCCGCTGCGCGCTCGTCAGCGGTCGGAGATCGGCGAGCTGGTTGACGAAGAGGCGGTAGCCCTTGTCGGTGGGCACGCGGCCGCTCGAGGTGTGCGGGGCCGCGATCAGCTCCTCCTCCTCCAGCAGCGCCATGTCGTTGCGGATGGTGGCGGCCGAGACGCCGAACTGGTGGCGCTCGACGATGGAGCGCGAGCCGACGGGCTCGCGGGACGCCACGTAGTCGTGCACGATGACGCGCAGGACCTCGAGCCCTCTCTCCGAGACCATCGCGCACCTCCTCCTCGCACACCGTCGGCAGCCCGGCGGGGGTCGCTCCCACGCCGCCCGGCACCGACTGGCACTCGCCGTACCAGACTGCCAATGCTACGCCACGTCCGCGGCCGGACCTACTCGCGCCGCGCCTCCCTGTCCTATGCTCGGCGTGACGACGACCGGACTCCCCGGTCCGGTCTCGGCCGCCGGCCGCAGACCACGGGGACGGGCGGTCGACGCTCGCAGCCCCGTCCGCCACGACGAACCAGGTGACCAGGATGACCTCCACCCCGCCCGACCAGCCCCACGACCCCTACGCGAAGCAGCCGGGGCAGGGCGGCCAGCCCGGCCAGCCTCCCCACGGCCAGCAGCCCCCGTACGGTCAGCAGCCGCCCTCCGGCCAGCAGCCCCCGTACGGCCAGCAGCCGCCGCAGCCCGGCCAGGCCCCCTGGGGCCAGCCGCAGCCGGGCTACCAGCAGCCGGCCCAGCAACTCCGTCCCGACGAGGAGAAGCTCTGGGCCACCCTCATCCACGTCGGCGGCATCCTCTTCGGCTTCCTCCCGTCGCTGATCGGCTACCTCGTGCTGAAGGACCGCGGTCCGTTCGTCCGCGAGCACACGCGCCAGGCGCTCAACTTCCAGATCACCATGACGATCGCCAGCGTCGTGGGCGCCGTCCTCTGGATCGTGCTCGTGGGCTACCTGATCACGGCGGCCGTCGGCATCGTCATCGTCGTCTTCAGCATCATCGCCGCCCTCGCCGCCAACCGCGGAGAGAACTACCGGTACCCGCTGACGATCGAGTTCGTGAAGGCCTGATCGCCGAGCACCACCGTCGAGGCGCGTCTCCGTCAGGAGGCGCGCCTCGCGTCATGCCGGGAGCAGCCGGGAGACGACGGCGTCGGCCATGAGCCGCCCGGTGCGGGTCAGCTCCACGCGACCCGACAGCGCCGCCCTGCCGTCGATCCAGCCGTCGGCGATGAGCCCCGCCACGGCGGCGCGCCCCGTCTCGTCGAGGTCGGCGACCGGGAGGCCGTCGCGGGTCCGGACCGCGAGCAGCACGCGCTCCACGCGGCGCGTCTCGGCGTCGAGCGTCTCGCGCCCTGCCCCGGGCGACTCCCCCGCGGCCATCCGCTGGCCGTACGCGGCGGGGTGCTTGACGTTCCACCAGCGCACGCCGCCGACGTGGCTGTGCGCCCCGGGGCCGACGCCCCACCAGTCGTGGCCCTGCCAGTACGACAGGTTGTGCCGCGAGCGGTGGCCCACGCCCCTCGACCAGTTGCTCACCTCGTACCAGTCGTAGCCCGCCGCGGCGAGGCGCTCGTCGGCCAGCTCGTACATGTCGGCCGCCGTGTCGTCGTCGGGCCGGGCGACCTCGCCGCGACGGATCTGCCGGGCGAGCTTCGTGCCGTCCTCGACGATCAGGGCGTAGGCGGAGAGGTGGTCCGGCTCCTGCGCGAGGGCGACGTCGAGGGACCGCCGCCAGTCGTCGAGCGTCTCGCCCGGGGTGCCGTAGATCAGGTCGAGGCTCACGTCGAGGCCGGCGTCGCGCGCCCAGCCGACCACGAGCGGGACGCGCTCGGGGTCGTGGGTGCGCTCGAGCGTCGCGAGGACGCTCGGCACGGCGGACTGCATGCCGAAGCTGACGCGGGTGAAGCCCGCGTCGGCGAGGGCCCGGAGGTAGTCGGCGTCGACGCTGTCGGGGTTGGCCTCCGTCGTGATCTCGGCCCCCGCCTCCAGCCCCCACGTGTCGACGACGGCGCGCAGCATGCTCGTCAGGTCGCCGTGCGGCAGCATCGTGGGCGTGCCCCCGCCGAAGAAGACGGTCGAGACGGGACGCGGCGGCAGGCCGGCGTCGCGGACGACCCGGCCGGCGAGCTCGACCTCGGCGACGGCCTGGGAGGCGTAGTCGTCGCGACGGGCGCCGCGCAGCTCGTCGCCCGTGTAGGTGTTGAAGTCGCAGTAGCCGCAGCGCACGCGGCAGAACGGGACGTGCAGGTAGACGCCGAAGGCACGGTGCTCGACCCCGTCGAGGACGGAGGCGGGCAGGGCCCCGTCGGCGGGGGCCGGGTCGGCGATCGGGAGGGCTCCTGGCACCGTCAGAGACCCGGACGCACGTCGCGGACCTCGTCGGGCCCGTGGCGACGCGACTCCTCGTCGTCGGCCGCGGCACCGGCCGCCGCCTGGAGGTCGACGTCGTCGACGCCCGCGGGGTCGCCGGACTCGTTCATGCTGAGGGCCTGCAGGTACCGCTTCGTGTAGAGCGTCTGCGTGCGCTTCATGAAGGGGGCGACGAGCCGCCAGCGCCAGGAGCTGGGCTTCGAGAACGCCCGGATGGTGAGCCAGACCGAGCCGTCGTCGGTCTGGTCGACGACGAAGCTCTCCTCCCCGCTCTCGGGGTGGCCGTCGAGGGTGCCGTACGCGAATCCCTTGCGGTGGGGCTCGTCGACGACGTAGACGACCCGGACGGGCGCCTCGACCTCGCGGCCGTAGGCCGAGATCGCCAGGGTGGCCGTCGTGCCCGCCGTCAGGAACGGCGTGCCGTCGGGGGCGTAGCGGGCCTCGTCGGGGCGCTGGGTCCAGTGCGCGGGGTCGACGGGTTCGCCCGACTCGTCGAAGGTCACGGGCGTGTAGGCGGCGTCGTCGGCCGGCGGCACCTCGTCGACCCGCACCGTGATGCCGCTGCGCTCCTGGATCTTCCAGGTCAGCGCTGCCGTCCAGGCCGCCTCGAACCGGGCGTCGCCGTGGCCGACGCGGGCGCGGTACTCCACCGGCGTGAAGCCGGTCGGCGGGTACTGCATCAGGTCGGCGGCCTGCGTGGCGCCGACCTCCCCGTAGGTGGTGCGGGTCTCGGTGTGGGTGGCTCGACGCATGGGGCTACTTCTTGTCCTTCTTCTCCGTGTCGCCGGAGAGGGCGGCGATGAACGCCTCCTGGGGCACCTCCACGCGACCGATGGTCTTCATGCGCTTCTTGCCCTCCTTCTGCTTCTCGAGCAGCTTGCGCTTCCGCGTGATGTCGCCGCCGTAGCACTTGGCGAGGACGTCCTTGCGCATCGCGCGGATGCTCTCGCGGGCGATGATGCGCGCGCCGATGGCCGCCTGGATGGGGACCTCGAACTGCTGGCGCGGGATCAGCTCGCGGAGCCGCCCGGTCATCAGCACGCCGTAGGCGTAGGCCTTGTCGCGGTGCACGATGGCGCTGAAGGCGTCGACCTGCTCGCCCTGCAGCAGGATGTCGACCTTCACGAGGTCCGCCTCCTGGTCGCCGGTGGGCTCGTAGTCGAGGCTGGCGTACCCGGCCGTCTTCGACTTGAGGCTGTCGAAGAAGTCGAAGACGATCTCGCCGAGGGGCATGGCGTAGCGGATCTCGACGCGGTCCTCCCCGAGGTACTCCATGCCGAGGAGGGACCCGCGGCGCTGCTGGCAGAGCTCCATGATCACGCCGACGTAGTCCTTGGGCGCGAGGATGGCGGCCTTGACCATGGGCTCCCGCACGCTGGCGATCTTGCCGCCGGGGAACTCGCTGGGGTTGGTCACCGTGACGGTCTTGCCGTCCTCCGACATGACCTCGTAGACCACGCTCGGCGCGGTCGTGATCAGGTCGAGGCCGAACTCGCGCTCGAGGCGCTCGGTGATGATCTCGAGGTGGAGGAGCCCGAGGAACCCGCAGCGGAAGCCGAAGCCGAGCGCCACCGACGTCTCGGGCTCGTAGACGAGGGCCGCGTCGGAGAGCTTCAGCTTGTCGAGAGCCTCACGGAGGTCGGGGTAGTCGCTGCCGTCGATCGGGTAGAGGCCGGAGAACACCATGGGCAGGGGCTCGGTGTAGCCGGGCAGCGCCTCGGTCGCGGGCTTCGCGTGGGTCGTGACCGTGTCGCCGACCTTCGACTGGCGGACGTCCTTGACGCCGGTGATGAGGTAGCCCACCTCGCCGACGCTGAGGCCCTTGCTCGGCACGGGCTCGGGCGACGAGACGCCGATCTCGAGGATCTCGTGCGTCGACCGGGTCGACATCATCTGGACCTTCTCGCGAGGGTTCAGCGTGCCGTCGATCATGCGGATGTAGGTCACGACGCCGCGGTAGCTGTCGTAGACGGAGTCGAAGATCATCGCTCGGGGCGGCGCGTCGGCCACGCCGACGGGCGACGGGATGCGGTCGACCACGCGGTCGAGGAGCTCCTCGACGCCCATGCCCGTCTTGCCGCTGACCCGCAGCACGTCGGCGGGGTCGCCGCCGATCAGGCTGGCCAGCTCGGCCGCGTACTTGTCGGGGTCGGCGGCCGGCAGGTCGATCTTGTTGAGCACCGGGATGATCTCGAGGTCGTTCTCGAGGGCCAGGTAGAGGTTGGCGAGCGTCTGCGCCTCGATGCCCTGCGCCGCGTCGACGAGCAGGATCGCGCCCTCGCACGCCGCCAGGGAGCGGGAGACCTCGTAGCTGAAGTCGACGTGGCCCGGCGTGTCGATCATGTTCAGGGCGTAGGTGGCACCGTCGCGCTCCCACGGCATGCGGACCGCCTGGCTCTTGATCGTGATGCCCCGCTCGCGCTCGATGTCCATGCGGTCGAGGTACTGCGCGCGCATGGCACGGCTCTCGACGACGCCGGTGATGCCGAGCATGCGGTCGGCCAGCGTCGACTTGCCGTGGTCGATGTGCGCGATGATGCAGAAGTTGCGGAGCTGCTCGGGGGCTGTCTGGGCCGGCTCGAGTGCTCGGAGTGCTTGGGGGCTCACACGGTCCTCTGGGGGTGACGGGCGGGGGTCCGAGCATTCTCCCACGCCCCGGCGGACACGACGAGCGTGGAGCCCGCCGCGACGGGGAGGAGGCCGTGCAGCTCAGTCGGAGGAGACCACGGAGGCGCGGCCGAGGGGCGCCCGGAGGTCGCCCGGGGCGGGCAGCGCGGCCAGCCCCCGGGTCAGGACGTCGGGCGAGGACGCCAGGCAGACCCGGATCCAGCCCTCGCCCGAGCGGCCGAAGGCGCTCCCCGGCGCCACCGCGACGCGGTGCTGGAAGAGGAGGTCCTCCGCCCACGCCGCCACGTCGCCCTGCGAGGCGTGGCCGACGTCGATCCAGAGGTAGAACGCGCCCTGGGGGTCGAGGTACCGGATGCCGCGCTCGTCGAGCAGCCGGCGGGCGAGGTCGAGGTTGCTGCGGTAGTGCTCCCGCGCCTCCGACACCGGCGAGTGGTCGCCCACGACGGCGGCGAGGGCCGCGAGCTGGTCGGGCTCGGCGACGCAGCTGATGGCCGCCTCCTGCACGGTCCGCATGGTCTCGGCCATCCCCCTCGGCGTGACGAGGTAGCCCACGCGGACCCCGGTCATCGCGTAGGTCTTGCTCGTGGAGAAGACGCTGAAGACCCGGTCGTCGGCGTCGAGGCTCGCCATGCTCACGTGCGGCGTGCCGTAGGTGAAGTACTCGTAGACCTCGTCGCTGATCACCCAGAGGTCGTGCCGCGCCGCGAAGTCGAGCAGCCCCTGGAGGACCTCGCGCTCGTAGACGACGCCGAGCGGGTTCGACGGCGAGTTCACGATGATCGCCCGGGTGCGAGGAGTGACCTGCTTCTCGAGGTCGGCGACGGCGGGCACGAAGCCCCGCTCCGGAGAGAGCGGGTAGGGCACGGGGACGGCGTCGAGCATGCGTGCGTTCATGGTGAACGTCGTGTAGCCGGGATCGGGCACCAGCACCTCGTCGCCCGCGGCGAGCAGCAGGCCCATGGTCTGGTGCAGCGCCTGGGTGGCCCCCACGGTCACCCAGACCTGCTCGACGTCGACGTGCACGTCGTTCTCGCGGGCGAGCTTGGCGACGAGGGCCTCGCGGAGGGCCGGCACCCCGCCGTTGGGCGTGTAGTTCGTGCGGTCCTCCGCCCAGGCGCGCCGCGCCGCGTCGGCGACGTGGCGCGGGACGGGCACGTCGGGCTCCCCGACGACCAGCATGGCCACGTCGTCGAGCTTCGCCGCGATCTCGAAGATCCGACGGATGCCGGAGGTGGGCACGGACGCGACGTGGGGGGCGAGCGAAGGCATGCTGCACGGTACTACGGGCGACACGCCGCGCCTCCTCGGGCGTGGTCGTTGAGGATGGGGGACGCGACTGGTAACGTTGCCTGTTGGCTTGCGCGTTACGTCTGAAGGGGCGGAACGCGATCCCAGCCGTGAGCCGCTCCGGTGGCAGCACCGGCGGCAGCCCGGGCAGGACGTCGAGTCCCCCGGTCGGCTGGCGCATGAATCGTCCAGACACAGAAACCAAGGAAGTAGCGAACGTGGCAAACATCAAGTCGCAGATCAAGCGCATCGGCACCAACAAGAAGGCCCAGGACCGCAACAAGGCCGTCAAGAGCGAGCTCAAGACCGCCATCCGCGCCACGCGCGAGGCCATCGTCGCGGGCGACAAGGACAAGGCCACCAGCACGCTGGTGCTCGCCGCGAAGAAGCTCGACAAGGCCGCCAGCAAGGGCGTCATCCACAAGAACCAGGCTGCGAACCGCAAGTCGGCCATCGCCAAGCAGGTCAGCGCTCTCTGAGCCGCTCCCCCGTCGTCTCGCGCAGACGACGACCGACGATCTGATCGTCGACGACACGACCCCGCCTCCTCGGAGGCGGGGTCGTCGTCGTTGGTGGCGGGGCGTCGAGGTCGGCAACTCCTGCGCGGTGGCGCCCACGGCGCCGACACGGCCCTCTCGGAGTCACGCATCAGGAGTTGCCGACCGAGCTGCGGGCGGGCGCCGACAGGTCGGCAACTCCTGCGCGGTGGCGCCCACGGCGCCGACACGGCCGTCTCGGAGTCACGCATCAGGAGTTGCCGACCGGGCCGGACCGGGCCGGGAGGCGCGGGGGCGGCGAGGTTGGGCGGGGCGGCGAGGTGGGCGGGCAGGCTGGTCGGCACGCGGGGCGGCGGCCAGAGGCGCAGCATCGGCGGGATCGGCCGACGACGGAGGCGCGGGGCGGGCTCGCGCAGGAGAGGTCAGCGAGCGACGGAGGCGCGGGGCGGGCTCGCGCAGGAGAAGTCAGCGGGCGAGGGAGGCGCGGGGGCGGCGGCGCAGACGAGGGGTCAGCGGGCCAGGGAGCCACGGGTGGCGACGGCCGTGACCATGCGCTCGAGCGCGTAG
>Ga0265797_10004233_pt1 | contig 22112 bp, 14 predicted proteins | sample P2T30metagenome_FD_192433 | JGI IMG/M metagenome (GOLD analysis project Ga0265797, IMG submission 192433) | Plant litter microbial communities from East Loma Ridge, Irvine, California - P2 T30 | ecosystem: Environmental > Terrestrial > Plant litter > Unclassified | place: USA: California... | reverse complement strand
TGCGCTTGGTGGGGATCGCCGTGTTGCGCTCGATGAGCTTCGTCATCGCGCCGCCCTTGGTCTCGATGCCGAGCGACAGGGGGGTGACGTCGATGAGGAGGACGTCCTTGCGCTCGCCCTTGAGGACGCCGGCCTGCAGGGCGGCGCCGACGGCGACGACCTCGTCCGGGTTGACGCCCTTGTTGGGCTCCTTGCCCGTGAGGCTCTTGACGACCTCGCTCACGGCGGGCATGCGGGTGGAGCCGCCGACGAGGACGACGTGCGCGATGTCGGAGACCGACACGCCCGCCTCCTTGATGACGTCGTGGAACGGCTTCTTCGTGCGCTCGAGCAGGTCGGACGTCCACTGCTCGAACTGCGCGCGCGTGACGGTCTCGTCGAGGTTGAGGGGACCGTCGGCGGTCAGCGTGAGGTACGGGAGCTGGATGCTCGTCGAGGTCGAGGAGGAGAGCTCCTTCTTCGCCTGCTCGGCGGCCTCCTTGAGGCGCTGGCGGGCGATCTTGTCGGTCGAGAGGTCGACGCCGTGGGCGTCCTTGAACTTCTTGACGAGGTGCTCGACGATGCGCTCGTCCCAGTCGTCGCCGCCGAGGCGGTTGTCGCCCGAGGTGGAGCGGACCTGGATGGTCGAGAAGTCGTCGTCCTTGCCCACCTCGAGCAGGCTGACGTCGAAGGTGCCGCCACCGAGGTCGAAGACGAGGATCAGCTCGTCCTCGCGGCCCTTGTCGAGGCCGTAGGCCAGCGCCGCGGCGGTGGGCTCGTTGATGATGCGCAGGACGTTGAGGCCCGCGATCTCGCCGGCCTCCTTCGTGGCCTGGCGCTCGGAGTCGTTGAAGTACGCGGGGACGGTGATCACCGCGTCGGTGACGTCCTCGCCGAGGTACTGCTCGGCGTCGCGCTTGAGCTTGCCGAGGGTGCGCGCCGAGATCTCTTGCGGCGTGTACTGCTTGCCGTCGATGTCGGCCTTCCAGTCCGTGCCGACGTGGCGCTTGACGCTCGCGATTGTGCGGTCGACGTTCGTGACGGCCTGGCGCTTGGCGGTCTCGCCGACGAGCACCTCGCCGTCCTTCGTGAAGGCGACGATCGACGGGGTGGTGCGGAGGCCCTCGGCGTTCGCGATGACGGTGGGCTCGCCACCCTCGAGGACGCTGACGACGGAGTTCGTGGTGCCGAGGTCGATGCCTACTGCACGTGCCATGGGTGTGCTCCTTCTTCTCGGATGCGTGGTGCGGAAGTCTCGGGACTTGCGTCCGTTGGACTCAACCTTACTCCTGAGTCGAGTCGTGTCAAGTCCGTTGGCGTCACGACCCGACGAACGCTTGACACCAGCCCTCTACCATGCAATATTTTTATGTCTCCATACCAGTCGCCGCGCAGTCCTTGGGCGGCCCTACCCCGAAAGATCACTCCTTCAGATGAAGAAATTCCTTCGAGCTGCGGCCGCCTCGGGCGTCGCCGCAGCCACCCTCGCCGGAGGCCTCGCCTTCGGCCCCGCCGCCGTCGCGGCGCCCACTGAGCCGCAGGGCTCGCACGGCGCCGAGACGACCGCCAACGAGAAGCTCCCGTTCGTCATGACGGCAAGTTCCACCTTCTACGCGATGAACTTCAACCGGGACACGGCGGGGATCGACGCCACGAAGTGGCAGGGCTTCGGCGCCGCCGAGCGCAAGGCCGACAAGAACTGGACGTTCCCCGCCGCGGGCACGAGCGGAAAGATCCGCGACAGCCGCGACTGCCTCTACCTGCCTGCCGGCTTCGGCAACCAGGCTTATGTCAAGTACAAGGCATGCGACAACCTGCCCGCGGGTTCGACCTCCGATTTCGCGCGGACCCTCGACGGCCACTTCACCGTGGGCAACTACAAGTTCGCCGTGGTGAACGGGAACACGCTCGCTGTCGTGGACGGCGGCGGCGGCGTGACGCTGGCGACGTCCCCCGGATCCTTCCAGAACGGAGGCATTCAGGCGTCCACCTCTGCCACGACGCCGCTCGAGCGCGGCAAGGCCGTCGAGGTCCCCGTGGCCATCAAGACGACGGACGTCTACGACGACCTGAACGCGAGGATCGAGCTCACCGCGCCGGCGGGCACCACCTTCGAGGCAGGCCAGACGGTCCGAGGCGAGTGGGCGAACGCACAGGGCACGTGGAGCTCGGGCGATCTCGCACTCACCGACGTGACCGTCTCCGAGGACGGCACCAAGCTCGAGGGCACGATCCGACAGACCTACGCGACGGGGTTCGCCCAGTGGAAGGGCTTCCAGCTCCGGTGGCTCCCGAAGGTCGTCGCGTCTGCGAACGCCCTCGGTGGCGACCTGCCCCTCGCGTACAAGATCACCGGCCGCACCGAGCTCGGCCCCGTCTCGGTCTCCTCCTCGAGCCCGACGTCGCTCGACATCGGGCTCTCCGCCGAGGTCACCTCGACGGACGTCGCGGAAGGCAGCGCGACCCTGACCGGCAAGGCCCTGCCGAACGCCTGGGTCCGCGTGAACGGCGACGTCCAGAACCAGGTCCAGGCCAACGACGACGGAGACTGGTCCTACACGGTCCGCGGCCTGCCCTTCGGCTCCAGCACCCTCACCGTCGCCCAGTTCGACGAGCACGCCGACCCGGCCGGTGAGATCACCGTCCCCGTCGACCTCGCCGTCGCGCCCCTGAGCGTCACCCCCTCGTTCGAGGACGACATCGACGCCCCGGCACAGCTCGCCGGCGCAGCCCACCCCGGCGCCGTCGTCAACGTGTACGACGCGAACGGCCGCCTCATCGGCACGAACATGGCCATCGGCGGCGAGTGGAAGGTGCTCGTCGGCGCGCCCGACGCACCCGGTGCCTACCCGGTGAAGGTCGAGCAGCTGCTCGGCGGCCGCGTCGCCGGCACCCAGGACGCCACGATCGAGTACGGCGAGGTCGTCTCGATCGAGGTCCCCGACGACGGCTTCGACGTCGAACCCGGCAAGGCGCTCACCATGCTCGGCTTCGGAGAGAAGCACGACAAGGGTCAGCCCGCCGCCCGCATCAAGGTCACCGAGAAGGGCAAGCCGCAGACCGTCCTGGCCTCCGGCACCGTGAGCGGCGAGGGCAACTGGCAGGTCCGCACCCCCGTCCTCGACGACCGCGAGTACACCCTCGTCGTCACCCAGACCGGCCGCGGCGGCAACGTCACCCAGAGCGAGGTCGTGGTCAACGAGGGCAAGGGCACCGTGGTCGCTCCGACGGCACGCGTGGTGTTCGACGAGGCCGACGTGTCGAAGAAGGCCACCGTCACCGGCACCGCCGTCGCGGGGTCCACGATCACCGTCAAGGACGGCACCAAGGTCCTCGGCACCGTCCCCACCGTCCCCGGCAGCGGCGAGTGGTCCCTCCTCGTCGCCCCGGTCGGTCCCGGCAGCCACACCCTCACCATCGAGCAGACCGGCATCGACGGCACCCAGACCGCGACCACGGTCGCCGACTACGGCCCCGCCGTCGCAGCGGCCACGCCCGCCGCGACCGTGGACAGCACCAAGGTCGACATCACCGGCACCGGCACCCCCGGCGCCACCGTCAGCCTCAAGGACAGCACCGGCAAGACCCGGACCGACACCATCCGTCCCGACGGCAGCTACACCCTCACCGGTTGGTTCCGCCCCGACGCCACCAAGACCACCGTCGAGGCCCACTCCAAGGGCGACCTGCGCACCTACATCGACGTCGCCCTCGACGTCAACGTGGTGGACAAGCCCATCACGGTCACCAGCCCCACCGAGGCAGACGCCGCCGCCGAGACCATCAAGGACGGCGACGTCACCTTCACGGGCACGGCCACCCCGTTCTCCACCGTCCAGTTCGCGACCTGGCCTGACGGCCTCGGCCGCACCATGTTCACCACCTACGCGGACGAGAACGGCAACTGGACCGCGACCGGCTGGCTCGGCAAGTCGTACTACAAGCTCGTCGGCGTGGAGTACGCCATCGGCGGCTACACCAACCACTACGCGATGTTCCCCTTCTCCACCGTCGCGTTCCAGCCGCTGCAGCTGCTCACCCCCGGCGCCGACGACGTCGTGACCGCCGGTGACTCCCCCGTCAAGTTCTCGGGCACCGCCACCCCCGGCGCCACCGTGAACGTCCTCACCTGGCTCGACCCCCGAGGGCGCGTCGTCACCAGTGCCCAGGCCGACGGCGACGGCAAGTGGACCGCCTACGGTTACCTCGCCCAGGACAACCCCTACGCCCTCAAGGCCGAACAGGTCGCCCTCAACGGCAAGACCAGCACCGCGGAGTTCCCGACGTTCACGACCGAGAGCTTCCACGCCATGGACCAGATCGCCACGGCCCAGAACGGCAACCACGTCACCTTCACCCTCCGTGCCACCCCCAGCGCAGAGATCGAGATCTGGACCGGACCGAAGGACGCCTCCTGGGCGCGCAAGATCGGCACGGCCAAGGCCGACGGATTCGGCCACGTGACCGTCCCCAACACCTGGCTGAGCACCAGCAACGTCTACAAGCTGAAGATCTACCAGACCACCACCAAGGGCGCCACCGAGACCGTCGACTACGACCTCACCACCGCCGCGAACTAGCCCCGCGGCCCAGAGCCCCGCACCACCACCGTGGTGCGGGGCTCTGCCACACCCACGGCCCCTCCCGGAGGCCTGCGCCCACTAGGGTGACCGCCATGACGACGCCCACGACGGCCGACGCGACCGGCCCCGGCAGCCCGGCCCCCGACCCAGGCCCCGTGCCCCGGCGACGGGTCGTCTCGTGGGCGCTCTGGGACTGGGGCTCCGCCGCGTTCAACGCCGTCGTCACCACCTTCGTGTTCAGCACCTACCTCGCCAGCGGCGCCTTCGTCGACCCGGCGATCGTCGCCGCGGCGGGCGACGACCAGCGGAACCCCGCACTCGTGCTCGCGAAGGCCGAGAACGCCACCGTGGTGTCGGGCGCGCTGACGATCGCGGGCGTGCTGATCGCCCTGCTGGCACCCGTCCTCGGCCAGCGCTCCGACGGCTCCGGCCGCCGCAAGGCGTGGTTGGGGGTGCACACGGGGCTCGTCGTGCTGGCCATGGTCGCCATGGTCGCCGTCGCGCCCACGCCCTCGGCGCTGGTCTGGGGCGCCGCCCTGCTCGCGGCCGGCAACCTCTTCTTCGAGTTCGCCAGCGTCAACTACAACGCCATGCTCGTGCAGGTCTCCACGAGGAAGACCATGGGCAGCGTCTCGGGCTTCGGCTGGGGCATGGGCTACGTCGGCGGCATCGTCCTGCTCGTGCTGCTGCTCGTCGCGTTCCTGCAGTCGTTCGGCGTCGACGGCCGGGGCGGCCTCCTCGCCGTGCCGACCGGGACCGCCGGAGGCGCGTGGGACGTCCGCCTGTCGATCCTCGTCGCCGCCGTCTGGTTCGCCGTGTTCGCGGTGCCCGTGCTGCTGGCCGTGCCCGAACCGCCCAGGACGACCCGCGCCTCCGGCCGGGGCGGCGTCCTGGCGTCGTACCGGGTCCTCGGGCGCACCATCGCGGCGCTCTGGCGGACCAACCGGCAGGTGCTGCTGTTCCTGGCAGCGAGCGCCGTCTTCCGCGACGGGCTCGCCGCCGTGTTCACCTTCGGCGCGATCATCGCCGCCCAGGTGTTCGGCTTCTCGTCCGCGCAGGTCATCTACTTCGCCGTCGCCGCGAACCTCGTCGCCGGGCTCGGTACCTTCGCCGGCGGCTGGCTCGACGACCGCATCGGGTCGAAGCGGGTCATCGTCGGGGCGCTCACGGGGCTCGTCGTCGCGTCGACCGCGGTCCTCGCCATCGGCACCGCGCAGGCCGCGTTCTGGGTCGTCGGGCTGTTCCTCTGCCTCTTCGTCGGACCGACGCAGGCCGCGAGCCGCACCATGCTCGCCCGGGTCACCCCGCCCGGGCGCGAGGGCGAGATCTTCGGGCTGTACGCCACCACCGGGCGGGCCGTGAGCTTCCTCGCCCCCGGGCTGTTCACGCTCGTCGTCGGCGCGACCGGCGACACCCGGTACGGCGTCATCGGCATCGCGGCCGTGCTGCTCGCCGGGCTGCTGCTCATGCTGCCGGTCAAGCCCGTGCAGCGCGCGATCGACTGAGGGGCCGGGCGGACCGCTCGCGGCCTGCCGTAGGTTCGGAGGGTGACCAGCTTCGACGACGCGTACCTGATCAGCACCGCCCCCGCCGCCCTCGAGGACGGCCCGGACGGCACCCGGCAGGCGGACGCGCGCAGCGCCGCGTGGACGCACGCCGAGCGGCAGGGGTTCCACGAGCTCCGCGGCGACGCGGCGTCCGTGACCCGTGGCATCGAGCGGTCCGCCGCCGACGGGCGCCAGCTCACCGCCGTGCTGCCCCGCGAGCCGCGCCCCGGGTCGCTCGCCGCCGACGGCGTCCCGGTCGGCACCTTCGCCGCGTTCACGAAGACGCTCAACGTGGGCGGCGGCCACCTCGTGCCCGCGCACCTGGTCGCCGGCGTCACGGTCCAGGCGCCGCACCGTCGCCGCGGCATCCTGCGCCGCATGATGACGGACGACCTCGCCCGCGCCGCCGCCGAGGGCCACGTCGTCGCCGCGCTCACCGCCAGCGAGGCCACCATCTACCGCCGGTTCGGCTTCGGCTGCGCGATGCGCGAGCGCACCGTCACGGTCGACCGCACCGCCCCGGTCGGCCTGCTCGCCACGCCGTCCGGGAGCACCGAGCTCGTCGACCCGCGCACCCTCGGCGGCCTCGCCCGCGAGGTCTTCGCCCGGTTCCACGCCGCGAACCCCGGCTCGATCGACCGGCACGAGGGCACCTGGTCGGCCGTCACCGGGGTCGGCTCCACCGCCGACGGCAGCGACGACGAGGGCGTGCGCGCCGCCGTCCACGTGGCCGGCCCGGGCGACGTGGCCGGGCACGGCACGTCCGCCCCCGCCGGCGAGGTCGACGGCTACGTCACCTGGCGCACCGCCGAGGTGCCCGTCGGCAGCACGGAGGCACCGGCCGGACGACAGCTCCAGGTGATCGACCTCGTCGCCGCGACCGACGAGGCCTACCTCGGGCTCTGGGACCTGCTGCTCTCGATCGACCTCGTCACGAGCGTGCAGTACCCGAACGCCCGCCTCGACGACCCGCTCCAGCTCGCCGTCACGAACGGCCGCGCGATCCGGGTCACCGACGAGGAGGACCACGTCTGGTTCCGCCTCCTCGACCTGCCCGCCGCGTTCGAGGCCCGTCCGTACCCCGCCGACGGCTCGGTCACGCTGCGCGTGCACGACGCGCTCGGGCACGGCGAGGGCACGTGGCGGCTGACCAGCGCCGGAGGCGCGGGCCGCCTCGAGCGCGTGGCGGACGCGGGCGAGGTGGGCACCGCCTCCGGCCCCGACCTGTCGCTCGACGTCGCCGACCTGGGGGCGCTCTGGCTGGGCGGCGTGGACCCGGTGACCCTGCGCCAGGCGGGGCTGCTCGGGGAGCACCGCGCCGGAGCCGCCGCCGAGCTGCGCGCCCTGCTGCGCCCGGAGCGGCAGCTGCACGGCATCACGTACTTCTGACGGGCGGGGCGGTCGCCGGCTTGCGAGCCTGCGGGCCTGCGGGCCTGCGGGCCTGCGGGCCTGCGGGCCTGCGGGCCTGCGCGGCGGTGGCCTCCTCGCACGGCGGTGGGAAGGTCCACGCCGCCGCGCGAGGAAGGCACCGCCGTGCGGCCCAGGGTGGGCGCGGGCTCAGCCGGCGGGCTGCTCCGCGGGCACGTCGGTCGCCGGGGCGTCGGCCGCGGGCGCGTCCCCGGCGGGCTGCTCGCCGGCGGCCGGTGCGGCCTCGCCGAGCACGCCCGTGAGGAACTCGCGGAAGTCGCCCGCGGCCGGGTCCCACTTCTGGCCGTTGACGAAGACGCTCGGCGTGCCGGTGATCTTCTCGGCGTCGACCCCGTCGAGCGGGCCGGTCGTGGCACGGTCGGTGGCAGCCTCGACCCACGGTGCGAAGGTGCCCGCCGTGAGGCACTCGCCGATCTGCGGCGCGTGCTCGATCCCGTCGACGCCGCGCAGGACGGTCATGATCTCGGCGTCCGTGAGGCCCGCCGTGTTCTCGGCGGGCTGCGCCTCGAAGAGCGCGGTCGTCGCCGCAGGCACCGAGTCGGGCGACCGGTCGGCCACGCAGGCCAGCGCCGAGGCGGCGCGCGTCGAGTAGCGGGTGCCCTGCGAGAAGCGGTCGAGGATCGCGATCGGGTGGTACTCGACCGTCGCGGCCCCCGACTCGACGAGGTCCGCGAGGTACTCGTGCTGCTGGTCCTCGAAGGCGGCGCAGCCGGGGCACTGCAGGTCGAGCCAGATCCTGACGTCGGCGGTGGTCGCCGAGGGCTGGCTGGGCCGGTCGGCGGGCTCGGCGTCGAGGGGGTGCGCCGCGGAGCGCACGGTCCCCTCCGCCGTGGTGCGGACGCCGTCGCCCCCGGTGACGTTGCGCGGCGACTCGCCCGCGGGGGCGGCGCCCGAGGTGACGACGAGGCCGACCACCACGGCGAGCGCGACGAACACGAGGCCGAGCGACCCCTGCACCACGATCCGCGTCGCCCGCTCGCGGCGACGGTGGCGGCGCATCGTCTCGCGGGCGGCCTCGCGGGCGGCACCACGACGCGCGGTCGTCGTGCCGGAACCTGCACGGCCTCGGGCGCCGGAGTCGCTGGTCGACGTCTCGACGTCGGTCGCGGGGCCGGGGGTGGTGGGCTCGTCGGTCATCTCGCTCCTCGGGGACCGTGCGCGCGGGCGGGCGCAGGTGGGCACGACGGTGTCGGGCGACACCAGCGACGAGGATGACGCAGCAGAATGTGAAATGTCTGTGCACGACCGCCCCGCCCGGGCGCCGCTCCGCTCAGCCGGCGGCCACCACCTCGAGCTGCCACACGACCCCGAAGCGGTCGAGGACCTGCCCCGACAGCGGGGACCACGCCGACGGACCGAGCGGCACGCGCACCTGCCCGCCCTCGGCGAGCGCCGTGAAGGCGCTGGTGACCTCCTCCTCGGTGCTGCCGCGCAGGTAGAGGTACGAGGCGTCGACGCCTCGGTCCCAGGCCTGCCCGGGCCACACGTCGAAGGCCATGACGACGGCGCCGCCGGGGGCCTCGACCTGGCCGAAGACGATCCGGTCCGCCCAGGCGGGGTCGTCGGACGCGCCGACCTGCCCGTACGTCGCGGCGGTCACGGTGCCGCCGAGCGCGGCCGCCCACGCGTCGAGGGCGGCGCGGGCGTCGCCGTCGAAGTTGACGTGCGGGGCGAGGGTGGTGGTCATGGTGGCTCCTGTCCTGGTGGGCGACCCCTGTGGCCGCCGTGCTGCGAGCCTCTCGGACGTCGCGGTCAGATCGTGACCGCCACTGCGACGAAGATGAGGACGTGACCGATCCGTCCTCGCGACTCCTCACGCTGCTGTCGCTGCTCCAGGTCCCCCGGGACTGGCCGGGGGACGCCCTCGCCGACCGCCTCGCCGTGAGCCCCCGGACCGTGCGGCGCGACGTCGACCGGCTGCGTGCGCTCGGCTACCGGGTCGACGCGCTCCGCGGCCCGGCGGGCGGCTACCGGCTCGCAGCGGGCACCACGATGCCGCCGCTCCTCCTCGACGACGAGCAGGCCGTCGCGCTCGCCCTGGCGCTCGCCGTCGCCCCGGCCTCGGGCGCCGACGTCGCCACGGCGACCGCCCGGGCCCTCACGGTCGTGCGACAGGTGATGCCCGAACCGCTGCGGCGCCGGACCGAGGCGATCAGCGTCGCCACCCGACCCGGCACCGTCGCCGTGGACCCGGAGGTGCTCGTCACCGTGGGCGAGGCGGTGCGGGCCCGCCACGTGCTGCGCCTCGACCTCGTGCCGCCGCCCGGTCGGAGCGACGACCCCGACGGGACCCTCCGGCCGCCGCGCCGGGTCGAGCCGCACGCGCTCGTCGCGCGGCGCGGGCGGTGGTACCTGCTCGCCCGGGAGCAGGGCGTCGACGACTGGCGCACCTACCGCGTGGACCGCCTCCGGCTCCGGGCTCCCACCCGACTGCCCTTCACGCCCCGTCCCGTGCCCGGCGGGGACGCGGCCGCGTTCGTCGACGGGCTCTTCCGCGGCGCGGCCGACCCGGGCGCCTCGGACGCGTGGCCGTGCACGGGGACCGTCGTGCTGCGCGCACCCCTCGCCCGGGTCGCACCGTTCGTCGGTGACGACGCCGTGGTCGAGGACGTCGACGGCGACTCGTGCCGGGCCACCCTCGGCTCGTGGTCGTGGACCGGCCTCGCGGCACGCGTCGCCGGGCTCGACGCACCCTTCGAGGTGGTGCGCCCGGAGGAGCTGCGCTCCGCGGTCGGGGCCCTCGGCGAGCGTCTCCGCGGGGCGGCCGACGGTCCCTGAGCCGCCCGGGCGCAGGACGCGCCCGCCCGGGTGCGGGGCGTCACGGGGCTCCCGCGACCCAGCGCGCTCCCACCCGTCGGCGAGAGGATCGACCAGGAGATCGATGAGCAGATCGACCAGCCGTCGCCCGCCGTGGCGCCGCACCCCACCCGCCCGCACCTCCCCCGCAGGACGCCCGTGACCAGCAGCCCCGCCCTGAGGCTCGTCGCCGAGACGCTGCCCGCCGTGGCCGCCCGCGCCGAGCAGCTCGCCGGCGAGTTCTACGACCGGCTCTTCGCGGCCCGACCCGACCTGCTCCGCGACCAGTTCGCCCGCGCCGAGCAGGCCAGCGGCCGCCAGCGCCGCGCCCTCGCCGGGACCCTCGTCGGGCACGCCGCACGAGCCGTCCTGCCCGTCCTCGGCCACGACGACGTCGCCACCGCCGCCGAGCTCGGCGCCCTCGCGACGAGCAGCCTCGGCAGCGCCGGCGTGGGCGCCGCCGGCGGTGACGAGGTCGCGCGCCTCGCCCTGCGGCACGCGGCGCTCGGCGTCACCCGGGACGAGTACCCGGTCTTCGGCGAGCACCTCGTCGACGCGCTGCGGTCCGTGCTCGGCGACCGGGCGACTCCGGCCGTCGTCGACGCGTGGACCGAGCTCTGGCGCGACCTCGCCGGGTCGCTCGCCGACCGGGTCGAGCTCGTGCAGCGAGCCGCCGACCTGGACCCCGCCGAACCGTGGCGCGAGGCCCTCGTCACCGACAAGCGGCTCGCCGCCGAGGACGTCGTCGCCCTCACCCTCGTCAGCGCCGACAGCGAGGCGCTTCCCGCGTACGCCGCCGGCCAGTTCGCCTCGATCCAGGTGGAGCTGCCCGACGGCGCACGACAGGTGCGGCAGTACAGCCTGCGCGGCGGCGACGACGAACGCTGGCGGATCAGCGCCCGCGTCCTGCCCGGCGGACCGGGCACGCCCGCGACCGGCGGCCTCCCGCTGCCGCCCGGCGAGGTGTCCACGCACCTGCTCGACCGGGTGTCGGTGGGCGACGTCGTGCGCGTCTCCGCCCCCCTCGGCGACCTCGTCCTCGACCGCTTCGGCACCGACCCCCTGCTGCTCGTCAGCGCCGGCATCGGCTGCACTCCCGTGCTCGGCATGCTCGACCGCCTCGTCCGTGCCGGCTCGACGCGCCCGGTCACCGTGCTGCACTTCGAGCGCACCCCCGAACGGCACGCGCACCGCGCCGAGCTCGAGGACCTCGTCGCGCGCCTGCCCGGCGGCAGCCTGCGGGTCAGCTACACCCAGGGCGCGCTGTCGACCCCGGACGACAACGGCGAGTACCTCGACCCCGTCGACGTCCGCGGGCTCGCGCTCGGCGAGCACCACCGGGTGTTCCTCTGCGGGCCCGTGCCGTTCATGGCGATCGTGCGGGACGCCGTCGTCGACGCGGGACTCGCACCCGACCGCGTCCACCACTTCGTCTTCGGCCCGGACGACGGCAGCGTCACCGGGGCGGGCGCGAGACGCCGGAGGCGCGAGGCACGCTGGGCGTGACGCCCGAGTCGGCCGGGTGCCCGGTCCGGCGGGCCGGGCGGCGGCAGCGGCAGATCGGTCCGAACGCGACAAGACGGCCCTGACACGCCGCGCGAAGGGCACCGGAGGCGGCGTGTCGCCACCGGCAGGTCGCCTTGTCGGACGAAGGGGCACCGCATCGCCAGGGCCCGGGCCCGCACCGGACGAGACGGCACCGGCACCGGGACCGGTCCGTCACGCACGAGACCGCACCGGCCCGGTGGGGGGCTGGTGCGGTCTCGTCCGTGGCGCGCTCGCGCGAGGCGCGCGCTACTCGTCCGAGCTCGACCCGCGTCCCGGGCGGGCACCCGCGCCGACGAGGCGACGGCGTCCGAGCACCAGGGCGGTGGTGCCGGCCAGGAGCGCCAGGGCCGCGAGCCCGAGGCCCGTGCCCGCCTCGGAGCCGGTGTACGCGAGGCCCCGAGCGACGACCGGGCGACCGTCGGCGACGGGCACGACCGTGCCCGCACCGGGCGTGGTGCCCGCGCCGGGCGCCGTGCCCACCGGCGGTGCCACGACGGCCGCGGTGACCGTGACCGGCAGCGTCGTCACCGGTGAGACGGTGCCGTCGGGCAGGATCTGCAGCGCCTCGACGACGAGGTCACCCGCGGGAACGCCCGTCACGGTGACGCTCCAGGCCCCGGACTCGTCGGCCGTCAGGCTGGCGACGGCCCCGGCGAGGTCGGCGTCCCAGGGGACGTCGACCGCGGGTGCCGCGGCGACCGTGGGCGCGAGGACGCCGGAGGCGCCACCGACCCGGGCGCTCCACGCCCCGTCGACCTCGCCCCGCGCGGTGCCCTCCGGCGCGGTGGCCTCCTCGACGGGCTCGCCGAGCGCCACGAGCACGTTCGCTCCCGCCTCCGCCGTGCCGGTGATCGTCACGGAGGGTCCCTCGACGACGGCGCCGGGTGCGGGGCTGGTCACGACGGGAGCCGGGACGCCGGCGCGCAGCTCGGTGCTGAGGACGGACGCCCCGCTGGCGCTGCCGGTGACGGCCAGCGTGAGCGTGCCGGCGGGAGCGGCGGGGTCGACGACCACGGCGACGCGGACGCGACCGCGCTCGTCCGCGACGGCCTCCCCGGCGACCTCGGTCTCGAGGCCCTCGACGACGACCGTCTCGCCGGGCTCGTAGCCCGCACCGAGGACGGTGAAGGGCTTGCCCGCGCGGACCGACTCCGGCACGACCGGCGTCGGCGCGATCGGCCGCTCGAGGTCCTCGGTGACCGCGGCGAACGCGTCCACCATGCCGGCCCCGTAGAGCTCGGCGTCGCCGAGGTCGGTGGCCTGCGAGGTGAGCAGGTCGCGCAGGTCCGCAGGGGTGGCACCGGGGTGCGTGGTGGCGAGCAGGGCGGCGACGCCGGCGACGTGCGGCGAGGCCATCGACGTGCCGCTGTAGCGGGCGTACTGGCCACCGAAGACGGTGCTGAGGATCCGCGACCCGGGTGCCGCGACGTCGATGACGCCGTCGCCGTAGTTCGAGAAGGACGACTTCTCGACCCCGGTGGCGGTCTGGGCGAGCGACGCGACGGTCACGACGCCGTCGATCTCGGTGGGGATGTCCTGGCAGCCCTGCGACACGTCACGCCCGGGCACCGGCGTGGTGTCGTTGGGGCTCGTGTCGTCCGTCGTCTTGTGCGCCAGGTCGTAGTCCGAGTTGCCCGCGGCGGCGACGTGCAGCACGCCCTGCTCCTCGGACCACTGCACGGCACGGGTGACGGCCTCGAGCACGGGGCCCTGGTCGGCGTCGGCCGCGCACCAGAAGGCGTAGGGGTCGACGTAGTAGCTGTTGTTCGTCACGTCGAAGCCGTTCGCGCCGGCCCACATGAAGCCGCAGAGCGCGTACTCGGGGTAGATGAAGCCGTCGTAGTTGACGACCTTGACGCTGGCGAGGGTGGCGTCGGGGGCGATGCCCACGATGCCCACGCCGTTGTCGGCGGCGCCGATCGTCCCGGCGACGTGCGTGCCGTGCGACTCGCTGTCGTCGGCGGGCACCCAGGCGTCCTGCGCCTGGTCGGGGACGCCGTTCACGGCGCAGCCGACCGAGAGGGCGGGGTCGACCTGACCGGCGAGGTCGGGGTGGTCGACGTCGATGCCGCTGTCGAGCACGCCGACGACGACGTCGGGCGAGCCGGCCGTGATCGTCCGGGCCTGCGGGGCGCCGATGACGTCCATGTCCCACTGCTCGGCCTCGAGCGGGTCGTAGGGCAGCTCCTGCACGTCGAGGGGACGACCCGTGCGCAGGGTCCCGCCGACGGCGTACTCGTCGTCCGTCGTGGCGATCGGGGCGGTGCGGGTCGGCCCCGCCGACTCGACGCCCGTCACGGCGCGGACGGCGGCGAGGAACTCGACGTCGCTCGACTGGGCGGTGAGCACGCCGATCTCGGGGTACTCGCTGAGCACCACGCCGCCCGCCGCCTCGACCTCGAGCGCGACGGCAGCGACCGCCGCGTCGCCCTCGGCGGTGTTGACCACGTAGTTCATGGCGTCGCCCACGGCCTGCACGGTGACGAGCTCGTCGTCGCCGTCGGGCTCCTCGGCACCCGACCGTGCGTCGGTGACGACCTCGGGCGTCCCGGTGCCGGAGGCGTCGCGCGCGTCCGCGCCGGAGGCGTCGGTCCCCGTCGTGCCGGGCCCGGTGCCGTCGGTCCCGGGCGCGTCGGCGTCGGTCACGGCCGCGTCGGTCCCGGCCGCGTCGGCGGCTGGAGCGGAGGAGGCGGACGTGGTCGCGCCTCCGGCCCCCGTCGTGGACGAGGTGGTCGGGTCGACCGGCTCGTCGGCGCCCTCGGCGGCGAACGCCGAGGTCGGGGCGAGCGCGAGGGCGCCCGCCAGGGCCAGGGCGGTCGTGACGCGTGCGCGCCGCCCCGGTGTCTTCGATGTGGTCACGGACGGTGCTCCAGTCGGCGTCGACGCCCGCGCGCCCGACCCCCTGAGGTCGACGCGCGGACTCTGCCCCGTGGCCTCGCGCCGGACCCCCCGAGGGCCGGCGACCACCAGGGCCGGATGGCCCTCATGCTAGGGGTGGACCGGGTCGTCCCGCCAGCACCTGGTCCGATCCGTGGACGGTCCGGGGCAGGGTGCCGCGGCCGTGCTCGTGGCGGACCCCGGGCCGGCGACCCGTCCTCCCCAGGACGGTCGTGGCCTGGAACGTGACGCCCCGTTGCGCGCGGCGCGCGAGGGGCACGGCACCCCGCCTAGGGTCGGGCCGTGGCCGTCACCGACACCCTCTCCGCCCTGCTCGACGAGCGCCGCACGTTCCCCGCGCCGGCGCACCTCGCCGCGACCGCCAACGTCGGCGCCGACGAGCACGCCCGTGCCGCGGCCGACCCGGTCGCCTTCTGGGAGGGCGCCGCGCGGCGTCTCGACTGGGTGACCCCGTGGCACACGGCGCACACCTGGCAGGGGGTCGAGGAGGGCCCCGACGGCGAGCTCACCGTGCCCCGGGCGACCTGGTTCGAGGGCGGCACCCTCAACGTCGCCGTCAACTGCGTGGACCGGCACGTCGCCGCGGGCCTCGGCGACAAGGTCGCCCTGCACGTCGAGGGCGAGCGCGGCGACCGGCGCGACCTCACCTACGCGCAGCTGCAGCGCGAGGTGGTCCAGGCCGCCCACGCCCTGCGCGAGCTCGGCGTCGGCCCCGGCGACCGGGTCGTCGTGTACCTGCCCGTCATCGCCGAGACGGTCGTCGTGACGCTCGCGATCGCCCGCATCGGCGCGGTGCACTCCCTCGTCTTCGGCGGGTTCTCGGGCGAGGCGCTGCGCTTCCGCGTCGAGGACACGGGCGCCAAGCTGCTCGTCACCACGGACGGGCAGTTCCGGCGCGGTCGGGCGGTGCCCGTCAAGGCCGACGCCGACCACGCCGTCGCCGGGCAGGACTCGGTCGAGCACGTCCTCGTCGTCCGCCGCACCGGCGACGAGACGCCCGACGTGCCCTGGACCGAGGGGCGCGACGTGTGGTGGCACGACGTCGTCGACCGTCAGCCGACGACCGACGAGCCCGAGGCGTTCGACTCGGAGCACCCGTTGTTCGTCATGTACACGAGCGGCACGACCGGCCGCCCCAAGGGCCTCGTGCACACGAGCGGCGGCTACCTCACCCAGGCGAGCTGGTCGCACTGGGCGGTGTTCGACGCGAAGCCCGACGACGTCCACTGGTGCACCGCCGACCTCGCCTGGGTGACGGCGCACACCTACGAGATCTACGGACCGCTCTCGAACGGCCTCACGCAGGTGGTCTACGAGGGCACGCCCGACACCCCGCACCCCGGCCGGCACCTCGAGATCATCGAGCGCTACGGCGTCACCACGTACTACACGGCACCCACGCTCGTGCGGACCCTCTCGTCGTGGTTCCCCGACGGCCTGCCCGACACGTGGGACCTCTCGAGCCTGCGCCTGCTCGGCTCGGTCGGCGAGGCCATCAACCCCGAGGCGTGGGTGTGGTTCCACCGCGAGCTCGGACGGGGAGAGTGCCCGATCGTCGACACCTGGTGGCAGTCCGAGACGGGCGCGGCCGTCATGGCGCCCCTGCCCGGCGTCGACACCCTCAAGCCCGGCTCGTCGCTGCGCGCCCTGCCCGGGCTCGCGGCCGCCGTCGTCGACGACGAGGGTCGCGAGGTCCCCCGCGGCAGCGGCGGGTACCTCGTCGTCCAGCGCCCGGGGCCCGCGCTCGCCCGCACCGTCTGGGGCGACCCCGAGCGGTACCGCGACTCGTACTGGACGCGCTTCCGCGAGCAGGGCTGGTTCTTCTCGGGCGACGGGGCGAAGGTCGACGACGACGGCGACATCTGGGTGCTCGGTCGCGTCGACGACGTCATCAACGTGTCCGGGCACCGGTTGTCGACGATCGAGATCGAGTCGTCCCTCGTCGCGCACCCGCTCGTCGCCGAGGCAGCCGTCGTCGGGGTCGCCGACGCCCGCACCGGACAAGCGGTGTCCGCCTTCGTCGTCCCCGCCGTGCGACCGGCCGGAGGCGCGCCCTCCGACGCCGGGTCCGCCTCCGAACCCGACGTGTGGGCCACGGTCACCCCCGAGCTCTCCGCGGTGCTGCGCGCCCACGTCGCCGAGCAGATCGGGCCGATCGCGAAGCCCGCCACGGTGCTCGCCGTCCCCGACCTGCCGAAGACCCGCTCGGGCAAGATCATGCGACGCCTGCTGGGCGACGTCTCCGAGGGGCGTCCGCTCGGCGACACGACCTCGCTGCAGGACTCCACCGTCCCGGGACGGATCGCCGCGATCCGCACGGAGGCCCGGCGCACCCGCTGACCCGCCACCACGCGCGGGCGGGCCGGGCGGGCCGCCGCCTCCGGGGCCTTCCGCCGGGGGCACGCGTGGGGTTGGCTGGGGGCATGTCGATCTCCACCACGGCCGAGAAGGCCGAGCTGCTCCGCTCCCTGCACGTCCCCGGCGACCCGCTGGTCGTCACGAACGTGTGGGACGCCATCACGGCGCGCACGGTCGCGGCCGTCCCCGGCGTGAAGGCGCTCGCCACGGCGTCGCACTCCATCAGCGAGGCCCACGGCGTCGAGGACGGCGAGGGCCTCACCCTCGACGAGATGCTCGACGCCGCCCGCATCGTGGTCCGCGCCGTGGACCTGCCGGTGTCGGTGGACTTCGAGAAGGGCTACGCGACGGACGCCTCCGAGACCCTCGACAACGTGTTCCGCCTCATCGAGCAGGGTGCCGCCGGCCTCAACATCGAGGACTCGATCGGCCAGGCGAAGGCGCCGCTCTACGACGTCGACACCGCCGTCGCGAAGGTCGCCGCCGCCCGCCGGGCCGGGCAGGGCGCCGGGGTGCCGATCGTCATCAACGCGCGCGTCGACTCCCTCGCGGGCGACCCCGACTCGTTCGAGGACGCCGTCACCCGCGCCAACGCCTACCTCGACGCGGGCGCCGACTGTGCCTTCGTGCTGGGCCTCGGCACCGAGGAGCTCGTGCAGCGCGCCCTCGAGCGCATCCACGGCAGGGTCAGCGTCATCGCGGGGCCCGGAGGCGTCCCCCTGGCCCGCCTCGCCGAGCTCGGCGTCTCGCGGGTCAGCTTCGGCCCGCAGACCCTCGGCCTGACGCTCGCGCACCTGCGCGACGCGGCCACCGCGCTCACCGCCCGCGGCGACCTGCCCGCCGAGCTCGGCCACGAGTTCTAGGCGGCGGCGCGCCACGCGCCGCACCGCTCGGCACCGAGAAAGGGACGCGACACCGCCGGTACCCGGCGGGTCGCGTCCCTTCTCTCGTGAGCCGGAGGGCGGGAGGCGCGGAACGGCTCAGCGGTCGCGGTCGCGCTCCGCGGCGCCCTCTCGCTTCGCGTCCCCGCGGGCGTCGGACTCGCGGCCGGACTTGTCGTCCTCGCTCTCGTCGCGGCGGATCGACTCGGCCGCGGCCTGACGGAGCTTCATGCCGTCGAGCTCGTCCTGCGCCTGCTGCTCGGCCTTCTTGTCGCTCTGTCGGGTGTCGCGCGGCGGCAGCAGGATGTCCTTCTCGGCCTTCATGCCGGCCTGCAGCTCACGCCCCCGCTCGAGCTCGGCGTCGAACTCGGCGCCGAACAGCAGCGCGTTGTTCGTGATCCAGAGCCAGAGCAGGAACACGATGACCGCACCGAGCGACCCGTACGTGGCGTTGTAGTTCGAGAAGTTGGCGATGTAGAACGCGAAGCCGACGCTGACCACCAGCCAGATGACGATGGCGAGCAGGGCCCCGAGGCTCATCCAGCGGAACTTCGGCTGCTGCACGTTCGGCGACCAGTAGTAGAGCACCGCGACGAGCACGACGACGATGAGGGCGAGCACGGGCCACTTGGCGATGTTCCACACGAACACCGTCGTCGACCCGAGGCCGATCGCGTCGCCCACGGTCTGGGCCACGCCGCCGCTGAGCACGAGGATCAGCAGCGCCAGCACGATCCCGACGACGGTGAACGCGGTCACGCCGAGCATGACCGGCCGCAGCTTCCAGATCGGACGCCCCTCGTCGATGCCGTAGACGCGGTTCATGGCGCGACCGAAGGCGCCCACGTAGCCGGAGGCCGACCACAGGGCGCCCAGCACGCCGGTGACGAGCGCGACGCCCGCCGCCGGTGACGCCACGAGGGCGGTCACGGGCTCCTCGAGCAGCTGGGACACCTGCGCCGACCCGAACTGCTCCACGAGGTCGAGGATCGTGGTGACCGTCGCCTGCGACTGCCCGAAGACGCCGAGCAGCGACACGACGGCGAGCAGTCCGGGGAAGATCGCGAGCACCGCGTAGTAGGTCAGCGCCGCGGCGAGGTCCGTGCACTGGTCACGGCCGAACTCGCGGAGCGTCTTCTTGAGGACGTAGCCCCACGACGGCTTGTGGACGTCGTCGGGGCTGTCGGGCTTGCGCTCGTCGTCGGGGTCGATCGCCCGCGCGTCGCGCGAGCTGCTCTTCTCGGCCATGCTCTGATCCGTCTCTCGGGTCGCCCGCGAGGCGGACGGTGGTGGTGGGTGCGGCGTGGCGGCGGGTGGTGGTCGGTGCCGCCGGGTCAGGAGGCGCGGGTCGGGCGGCCGGGGCCGCGCCGCCTGGTCAGCGCCGGCCGCGGGCGATGCCGGCGACGATCGCCGCGACTCCTGCGACGCCGGCGAGGACCGGACCGACGACCTTGACGGGGTCGTCGTCGAGGCGACGCTTCACGGACGCCTTGAGGCGGCGGGCGTGGGCGGGGACGCTGAGCTTGTCCTCGATGGCGTCGAGGGTCGCCGCGAACTCCTCACGGGTCCTGGCGACCTCGAGCTCGATCTCGGCCTGCCCGGCCCCGGGACGGATCGCGGGCTTGCCCGTCCCCGGCCCGGTCGCCTCCGGCTGTCCGTCGTCGTCGCGACGGTCGTCGGACTTCTCGTCACGCGTGGCCATGGGGTCCCTGTCCCTTCAGTGCCTGGACGTCGGCCTTCACGCCGGCGACGGTCTTCTCGGGCACGGGCGGCACGCCCTTCTTGAGCGCCTTCACCCCGAGCAGGGCGAGCACGCCCGTGACGACGAGCAGCACCGCGGCGACGATCAGCGCGGCCAGCCACGGCGCGAGCACCGTGGCGAGGCCGAGCACGCCGGCCGTGATGAGCACCGCGAGCAGGAAGAAGCCGATCAGCGCCGCACCGACGAGCAGGCCGATGCCGACGCCCGACTGCTTCAGCTTCGCGGTGAGCTCGGTCTTGGCGAGCGCGATCTCACCGCGGATCAGGCGCGCGATGAGGTCGGGGAGGCTCCCCAGCAAGGAACCCAGCGAGCGCTTCGTGCTCTGCCCGGGCTCTTTCAGGTCACTCACCGGGGTTCACCCCGGGGAGCTTGTCGGTCGAGCCCTTCTTCGTGGCGTCGACGGCGTCGTCGGTCTTCTCGCTGACGGCGTCGGCGGCCTTCGAGGCGGCGTCCTTCGCCTTCTCGGCGGCGTCCTGCGCCTGCGGGCCACCCTTCGAGGCGACCTTCGAGGCGGTGTCGCCGACGGCGGACGCGGCGGTCGACGCGGCGTCCTTCACCTTGGAGCCGACGACGGGCGCGTTCTCCTTGACGAAGGACTCGGCCTGCTTGACGCCCTTCTGCACGCTGGGGTTCTCCCAGATGCCCTCGGCGCGGTCCTTGATCTTGACGTAGGCACCGCGACCGGCACGGGCTCCGAGGACGTAACCGACTGCTGCTCCGGCGACGAAGAGGATCTTGCCTTTCATGGGGTGCTCCTTGTGTCGTTCGACGATCGTGGACGTCCCACGCTGGCACGACGGCCCCCGCTCCGCCCGCAACGACGCCTGAGGGGTTGACAGGCGACGTACCCCGACGGGGTGTGGAGGACGGCGCCACCCTGCGGCCCGTCCCCGAGCGACCCGCCTCCGGTCAGCGGTGCGGCCGGTCGTCCTGCCCGGTGGCGACCGCCCCGCGAGCCCTGGCAGCAGCGCCGTCCGGGCGGTCCTGCGGGAGCGGCACCGACGCGGTCACGGGCACCGGTCCGGTGGCGGGCCCGCGCACGCTCACCGGCACGGCACCGCCGGAGGTGCGCCCCGCGCCGACGAGGCGGGCGACGGTCCACCCGTCGAGGCCCACCGCGGGGAACACGGCGTCGACGACGCGGACGACGCTCCAGGCGAAGAGGACGACGACGAGCAGGTTGCGGGCCGCGAGCACGCCCACGGCGTAGGGGGCCAGGTCGATGAGCTGCCGGTAGAGCAGCGGGAACACGATCGTGGTGAGTCCCGCCGCCCAGGCCATGAGCACCGCGGGCGTGCGGTGCGCCTCGGGGCGGAGGGCCAGCCCGACCGCGATCACCGGGGCGATCCAGAGCATGTACTGGGGCGAGCCCACCTTGTTGAACACGACGAACGCCGTGGTGAGGGCGAGCGCGCCGCGCAGCACGAGGTCGAGCTCGTCGACGGCGGGGCCGACCCCGGGGCCGGGGCGACCGGCGCGCGCGTCGCGACCCACGACTCCGGCACCGGCAGCCCGCCCGCGCCGCGTCCGCGCCCACGTGGCCGGCCGCCCGAACCGGGCGACGGCGAGCAGCACGACGAGGCCGGCCATGACGCCGAACATCAGCGACGTGCTGCCGGTCGTGGCCCAGAAGTCGCCGGGGCCCATGACCTCGCGGGTGGCGAGCGCGACGTTCTGGTAGACGCTCGCCCCGGGGACGCGCAGCATCGCCATCCACACCCACGGGGTCGCCAGGGGCGCCTCGAGCTGCAGCCGACGGTCGGCCTGCATCGTGATGAAGCTGTCGAGCCGGGTGGCTCCGCCACCGAGGGTGACGAGCAGGGCGACGACGGCGGTGACGGCGACGCCGGCCCAGAGCACGGTGGTGCGGCGGCGCGAGGCGACGGCCACGGCGCCGATGACCGCGGCGGGCCAGACCTTGATCCACGTGGCGACGGCGAGCAGGACGCCGGCGACCCGGGGGTTCCGCGCGAGCAGGAGCAGCCCCGCGACGACGAGCGTGGCGCTGAAGCCCTCGAGCCGCAGGAACGCCACCGGCGACAGCAGGAACAGCACGAGCAACCACCACCACGCCGCCGTCGCGTCGACGGTGCGCCGCCCCCGGTCGGTGAGCAGCCACAGCGAGACGCCGTTCAGCGCCGTGAGCAGCACGAGCCACACGGCCTGGTAGAACTGCTCGCCGAGCACGTTCGGCAGCACCACGGGGACGAGCGCCCCCGCGGGGTACACCCAGGGCGCGTCGAGCACGGGCCAGGCCCCGCCGTGCAGCGCCGCGGTCGCCCAGCGCCGGTACAGCGGCAGGTCGCCGCTCGTGCCGCCCGCGAGCATGAGG
>Ga0265797_10004232_pt1 | contig 22114 bp, 17 predicted proteins | sample P2T30metagenome_FD_192433 | JGI IMG/M metagenome (GOLD analysis project Ga0265797, IMG submission 192433) | Plant litter microbial communities from East Loma Ridge, Irvine, California - P2 T30 | ecosystem: Environmental > Terrestrial > Plant litter > Unclassified | place: USA: California... | reverse complement strand
CGCCGCCGCGCGCCAGCGGCCGTCGCCCAACAGCGCGTGCAGGGCCGGGGCCCAGTCGCCCAGCACGCGCGCGCCGTTGATGCCGCCGCCCCACCCTTCCACGCGCCGCGCCAGCAGGAACTGCTCCAGCCGCATCGGCAGCATCAGCGTCGGCACGCCGGACAGCAGCGCCTGCGTCAACGTCGCTTCGCCGCCGTGGCAGACGCACAGTGCCGCCTGCGGCAGCACGGCCTCCAGCGGCACCGGGTGCGACACGTAGACGATCGCCGGATCGATCACCGGCGGCGGGCGGCCCGGCATCGTCTCCGGCATATGGCACAACACGCGGCAGCCCGCCTCCACCAGCGCGGCCAGCACGGCGGCCTGCGAAGGATGCTCGTGCTTCAGGTACGCGAACACCGGCGGACCGTCGCCGACGGGCCACGCGGGCGCCTCGGTGGCAGTGCGCTGCCACAGCGGGCCATGCCAGTCGGCGGCGTGCTCCGTGCGGCCGTGCGGGTCCAGGTCCGGCCACGTCGTCAGCAGCGCATCGTCCCCCAGCATCAGCGCCGCCACGCACGGCAGCGGCGCGGCGCCATGGTGCTCCAGCACGGCGTTGGCGACGTTCAGCACGTGCGCTTCCGCCCGCGCCAGGCGCTGCGGCGCGATCTGCTCCCAATCGCGCAGGCACGGCAGCGGCCGCGCGGCCGGCGGACAGGCAAAGCCGCCGCCCAGCGCCACGGCGGGCAGGCCCAGGCTGCGCGCGGCCAGCAGCGCCGTCGGCGCGTAATCGGCCACGACCAGGTCCGCCCTCACGGCGGTCAGCGTCGAGCGCCAGCCTTCCACGAGGCCACACAGACCGGTTACCTCAAAATAACCTTGCGGCAGCAGGATCTCCGCAAGGCTGGCTTCGTTCGGCGGCATGCCTTCCATCCGCCCCTGCCAGAGGGGTGCCTGGAAACACGGCGCGGGCAGGTCCGCCAGCAAGTGTTGTGTCGTGCCCAGGTCACGCAGGCTCAGGCTGACGCGGTGGCCCCGCGCCAGCAGCGCCCGGGCCAGCACGCCGAGGCGTCCGACACGCCCCAGTCCGCCCCCCAGTTCCAGCGCCAGATGCAGATGTGCCATGAGTCACCTCGTCGATCGGCCCCGCAAGGAGCGATGCTGTGCAGTGTAGTCGTCCCGCGCGCGGTGCTCAAGTGACAATGCGATGACAATGCGTCAGCAACAACGCAGACGCCGGCCGGACCCTTCCGCCCGGCCGGCGTCCCCCATCACCACCAGCTGATGATGGACGCGATCTCGCGGATCACGCTGGTCAGCACCTTGACGCTGACACGTGTCTCTTCCAGCGCCCCGGCCACGTCCGCCGTGAATGCCAGGCTGGCCACTTCCAGAGTCTCCATGTTTCCTCCCTTTCGTTGAGTAGACACCAGCGGCCCGCGCGGGCCGCGCCATACAGCCCGTCAGAGCTGCAACCGCAGGGCCGCCTGGGGCGCGCCCGTCAACCGCACGATGCCGCCCAGCCGGCGGGCGAACGCCTCGTCGTGGGTGGCCATCAGGACCGCGCCCCCTGCCGCCAGATGGCTGCGAACGATGTCGTGGAAAATCTCCAGGCCGGCCGCATCCATGCCCAGGGTGGGCTCGTCGAACAGCCAGAGCGCCGCGCCTGTTGCCAGTGCCGCGGCCAGCGCGAACTTCTGCTGCGTGCCGCGCGACAGCCGCCGCACCGGCACGTGCTCGAAGCGGCCGATCTGGAAGCGCCGCGCCAGCGCGCCGAACCGGTGCAGTGCCGCGCCGCCGTGGCAGCCTTTGACGCGGGCAAAGTAGACGGCGTTCTCGGCCGGCGTCAGGCGCCCGTGCAACGCCCGCGCGCCGTCGAACACGGCCGCCAGCCGGGCCCGCGCGGCGCCATCAAGGACGGGGTCGCGCCCGAACACGCGCACCGTGCCGCTGTCCGGGCTGACAAGGCCGCAGGCCAGGCGCAGCAGCGTGGTCTTGCCGCTGCCGTTTTCTCCCATCATCGCCGTACACGCGCCGGCCGCCAGCGCCAGTGTCGCATTCTCGACCACCCCGCGTTCGCGTCGTGCAAACGTCTTGCAGACGCCGGACAATTGCAGTGGATGCGTCATGGCGGCCTCCGTTCAGTAGTGCGCCAGCGAACCGCTGCGCCGCGCCTGGCGGACGCACAGCGCCAACGCCAGCCAGCCGGCCCCGAGGGCCGCCAGCGCCCACGCCGTGGCCGCCACGATCGCCATGGCCGGCAGTGGCGTGCCGAACAGCGCCCTGGCGAAGACTTCGATGGCCGACGCGATCGGGAAATGCAGCATCGTGTCGCTGGTCACGGTGGACACGCCACGGGCGATCAGCACGGCCAATCCCAGTTGCACCAGCGGCGCGAAGCCGGCGGCGCGCTTGCACAGGATGACGATTCCCGCCGTCGCCAGGCCGATGCCGCCCAGGGCCAGCTCCAGCAGCACCAGCGCCAGGACAGCGGGCCAGCCCAGCCGTACGCCGGCACCGGCCCACGCCGCCAGCCCGGCCAGCATGCCGAAGCAGAACAGCACGCCCAACGCGGAGCCCGCCATGGCGCGCGCCAGCAACACCAGCCCCACAGGATGGCGGCTGAGGAAGACCGGTTCCAGCAGCCCGGCCTTGATGTCGTCCTCCAGCTCGCCGGGCACGTGGCCGATGGCGCCGATGGCGACCATCCAGCAGACAAACGACGCCACCAGCACCCGGTTGTCGCCGCCTTCGAACAGCGCCAGCGACGGCAGGCGTGCGGCGCCAAGCGCGACCGCGGCAAAAATACCCAGCAGCACCGCGATACCGCACAGCGGCTGCAGCGGATAGCGCACCGCCAGCAGCAGATTCTTTCTGACTTCCGCAATCAGCAGCCAGGCGACTGGAAGCATGCTCATGGCGCAGCTCCGCACCGCGCCCACAACGCCTGTGCCAGCGGATCGCGCAACATTTTGCTCGCACTGACGCCGGACAGTGCGGCCGGGCCGGCGACATCCACCAGCACCCGGGCCGCCTCCACCCGCGTCCGGCTGCAAGGATGCGTTTCCAGGATTTCCTGCAACAGCGCCAGGGTCTGGCCATCATGGAAATGGCGCGCAAATCCCAGCGCATTGACGCGCTTGTGCGATGCTGACGCCACATAATCGCGCACGCGTCCCGCCTTGATATCGAAATAAAACTGGTCGGTCAGTCCCGCATCGGGCGGCGTCATCATCAGGTTCAGCGATGCCGATAATCGCGCCGGCGGCAGCTGCATGTGAATGTCGCGGTATTGCTCGTACAGCAGCACGGTATTCGCATCGAGCGTATGGCGGCCGTGATAAACCAGGTCGAGCGCCTTGCCCGGATAAATGGCCGTATCGCCGCGCTGATAACTGTACATCTCCGTTGCATAACCGGGACCAAAATAATTCGCCGTGATGAACGAGAAATTGTGGTCGTGGTAATCGAAATACGACAGTACGTCGGCAAGGATGGCCCGGCGGCGCGGATCGGCCGGCAACAGCGGCCACAAATTGATGCGGATGGCGAATACGCCGCGACTGGCGATATGGCACGATTGCGAACTGTAGAAATGCGAGCTGCCCTGGCGCCAGTGCGCCAGGCTGTGATTGATGCAGGTTTGCATTAACGCGGGGTCGCCGGCCAGTCCGTACAGCGGTTCGGCCAGCGCCAGCAGCGCAGCCGGTTCGCGCGGATCCACTTCCCGCTCGGCCAGGTCCAGCAGCTCTTCCACGCCGACCCGGTGCGCGGGCCGGCAGGTCAACAGCTGCTTTCTCATCGCGCACCTCCGCAGTGCTGCAGCGTGCGGCAGGCGGCGTCGCGGATGAACTTGTGGCGGTCGTGCGCGGCCATGTCCCGCACCACGTGCAGCGCCGCATTGCGACTGTGCTTGCCAAGCGCCGTGGCCGCCGCCCAGCGCACGTGGTGGTCGGGGTGCGCCGTCAGGTCCGACACGGCGGCCAGCGGATAGTCGGGCCGGCGCGGGTCCAGCAATCCCAGCATCACGCACAGTACCGAGTGGTCTTCCGACGCCATGCTGGCGCCCAGCGGTGCCAAGGTCACCGGGTCGAACGACACGACCTGGGCGTTGACGGGCGCGCTGGAGAGCGCAATATAAATGGCGTCGCCCTGTTCCGGCAACAGCGGGAAGCGGCGGCGCGCCTCCACATGGATCAGCTCACCATTACCCACCGTGGCATCGCTCTCCCGACAGATTTGCAGCGACGCATCGAAGACATCGAAATCGGCGCCGGGCGCCAGGCAATACCACTGCATGGTAATTGGCCGGGGCGTCACGACCAGTATCAGCGTATTGGCGGGATAATTCATCAGCGCCGCCCGCCATGGTTTTGTGCTGAATGACGGCACGTCCGGCCGGTCCTTGATCACGCGCAGCGTCATCACGGGCGAATAGCACATCAGCAGCATGTCGATATTTACGGCGGGATCGCCATTGTCCATCGCCCCCGCCAGTATTCGCGACAGGCAGGCATTGACCAGATCCGACAGGAGCGCGGGCTGGCTGAATAATTCACGAAAGCGTTGGGCCAGCACCGGAATATGTTCGGGGCCGTGCCGTTCCAGCGCCGTGTGTGCCTCCCGAACGAATCCGGCAATTGCCGGCGGTGCCCACTGCATTATCTGCGGATGTGCCATGGCGTGCTCCAGGTTATTCGCGATTTACTGCTGAGGGAGTTTAAAGGCACGCTCCGACGACCGCCTGATATCGCACAAGAGCTTTCCAGCTTTAATTCCCTCAATTTTTCTCGGGTATTTTTTATAGCGTCGCGGTAACTCGAGCGTACGCGCCGGCGCATGCAGCGCATGTCGGGCTTGTCCAATGCATGTAATCCCTCTCTTACAACGCAACGGGATGCGTGCCGCTACTCAGCCTCGCGGCGCCCCAGCATACTCGTTGCATGGATGACAACGCTGTGACGTTGCCTGACACTTCCACAAAGAAGAAATACCTGAGAGACCCCGATGCAAACGACCGCCTACGCCCAGCGCACCGCCCCGCAAGCAGCCGAGATCGGCACCGACGCGGCCAAGCCCGTCTACAACCGCCTCGCCATGATGGAAGACCCGGCCCTTGCCGCCGGTTACCTGGAGGCGCGCCTGGCCGAAGCGGCTGCGCTCCCCGCCGACCTGCCGGAATCGCTGGACGAAATGGCAGACTGGATTACGCGCCACACGGATGCCGTCGGCGTCGCCTACCGCGACTACCTGGCGGCCCGCAAGGCCGGTGCACCGCGCCGCTACTTCCAGACGAAGTCGCAGGCGCTGTACTTCCTGAAGGCCGTCGCGCCGACGAAGCTAGTGGACGGCGCCTGGCTGTACGGCGTGCTGCAGCGCTGGGACGATGAAGACTTCCGCCCGCTGATCCGGATTTATCTGGAAGAGCTGGGCAACGGCGTGCCGGACAAGAATCACGTCCTCATTTACCGCAAGCTGCTGGCCCAGCATGGCTGCGAACAATGGCAGGACCTGCCCGACACGCACTTCCTGCAGGGCGCGGTCCAGCTGGCACTGGCGCAAAGCGCCGAGAGTTTCCTGCCGGAGCTGATCGGCTACAACCTCGGCTACGAACAGCTGCCGCTGCACCTGCTGATCACGTCGTACGAGCTGAACGAACTGGGCATTGATCCCTACTACTTCACGTTGCATGTCACCGTCGACAACGCCGCCACGGGCCATGCCCACACGGCGCTGGAAGGCCTGAAACAGATCATGCCGCGCGTGGGTGACGCCAGCGACTTCCTGCGCCGCGTGGCGACCGGCTTCCGCCTGAATGACCTGGGCGTCGGCACCGTCGATGCGATCGCCTCGTTCGACCTGGAGGCCGAGACCGTCGCCATGCTGGCCGCCAAGAGCACCGTCGGCAAGAACATGCACTCGGATTACTGCCGCGTTGCCGGCCGTACCGTCAACGACTGGCTGGCGGACGCCACGCAGATTCCGCTGTTCCTGGAAAAACTGGAAGGACAAGGCTGGATCCGCCGCGGCGAACCGGCCGAGAACAGCCGCTTCTGGAAACTGATCCAGGGCGAGCGGGCCGAAATGTTCGGCGTGTTCAGCCCTTACGAACAGCAACTGCTGCAGGACTGGATCGCCACGCCGCGCGCCGGGGCCGGGCAGGCCGCGACGGAAGGCGTGACGGAAAGCCCGCGCGTGCTGAGCCACCGCGCCATGCTGCGCAGCATGGAAACGCTGAACTCGGGCACGGCGCCCCGCAGCAGCGCACCGCGCGGCCTGATCCGTCACCGCTTCCCCGACGACGAACACGCGTGGGAGTCCATTGGCTGCGAACTGCGGCTGCTGGAAGCCCGCCTGGCCGCCACGTCCAGCAAGGAAGAAGCGATGGACCTGCTGGTGGGCCTGATGTCGCCGGAGCGCCACCATACGTCGTCCGGCCTGATGGCGACACGGATCTTCAGCCGGTTGTACGGCTGACCGGCGGCGGGTGCGCCCGCCCGACCATATTGCATGTATCCGCCGCGCACTCAGCGGCCCCGCCGGCCAGAAGCCGGCTTTTTCAATCGAGGCCACCCATGATGAATGTCACCACCAGCACTGCCGATGCCGCTGTGCCGCACGCCACACCCGCCACACCTCAAGGTGTCGCGGTCGCGCGACCGGATGCATCCACGGCAGCGCTGCTGGAACTGGGCCGGGCATTGTCGGCGGCCGGCTATCGTTTCACGACCGTGACACCCGCCACGCACAACCGGGTGCGCGCCCGCGCCGATCACGTCTGGGCCCGCAACCTGTGCGACGTGTTCGGCTGGAGCCGGCCGTTCCACAGCGATGCCGTGGCGCCGGAGATCCTGCACCTGATGCAGGCCGCCGGCGTCGCCCAGCCGCACCGGGACGGCTGGCGCTCCACCGTGCGCATCTCGGAACTGGGCGGCCAGCTGTACTTCCACTCAGCCTACCCCACCGCCGATGCCGACGCCGTGTTCTTCGGGCCGGATACGTACCGCTTCGGCCGCGCCCTGCAGCGTGACCTGGCGGACATGCGCGCGGCTGGCCGCACGATCCGTCGGGCGGCCGACGTGGGCGCCGGCGCCGGTCCCGGCGCTGCCACCGTCGCGCTGGCGTATCCCGAAGCGCAGGTGTACGCGCTGGACATCAACGACAAGGCCATGCGGCTGTGCGGCGTCAACATGCAGCTGGCGGGCCTGACGAACGTCGACGTGCGCCGCAGCGACCTGCTGCAGGACATCGATGGGGAACTGGACCTGATCGTCTCGAACCCGCCCTACCTGCTCGATCCGTCCGAGCGCGCGTACCGCCATGGTGGCGGCGAACTGGGCGCGGGCCTGTCGCTGTCGCTTGTCGGGCAGGCCGTCAAGCGCCTCGCGCCCGGCGGCACGCTGCTGCTGTACACGGGCGTCGCCATGCGCCACAACAGCGATCCGTTCGTGGCGGCCGTCACGCCGCTGCTGGACGGCCTGACGTGGACATACGAGGAAATCGATCCGGACGTCTTTGGCGAAGAGCTGGACACGCCCGCCTACCAGGACACCGACCGCATCGCCGCCGTGTGGCTGTCGGCCACCCGGCCGCGGCACTGATCATCCAATCATTCCATAAGCCAGAGACAAGAGACATCATGCAACAATCCGTATCGACAGAGCCCATGGTGCTCACCCACGGCGGCGCCGGCGGCAGCCGCGACCAGGACGATGGATGCCAGCTGGCGGCCCGCAGCGCCTTCGACCGCCTGCAGGGCGGCGGCTCGGCGCTGGAGGCAGCCGTTGCCGCCGTGGTTGCGCTGGAAAACGACGGCCGTTACAACGCCGGCAGCGGCTCGGTGCTGTGCCTGGACGGCCACACCATCGAGATGGACGCCTCCGTCATGGATTCGACGGGCGCCCTGGGCGCCGTCGCCTGCATCCGGCGCGTGAAGAATCCCGTGCTGGTGGCGCAGGCCGTCACGCGCACACCGCACTGGCTGCTGGCCGGCGAAGGCGCCGAGCGCTTCGCCCGTGTCGTCGGCTTCGACAGCTGGCACGAAATCAGCGAACGCCAACGCGCCAAGCATGAAAAGCTGATGCAGACGCTGGCCAGCACGGAACAGGCCACGCCGGGCGTGGCCAACCGCGCCTTTGCCGAACACTGGAACTACGATTCCACCCGGGCTTTCCAGCCCTGCGATACCGTCGGCGCCGTTGTGCGCGACGCGCATGGCCGCTTTGCCGTCGCCTGCTCCACGGGCGGCTCCGCGCCGTCGCTGCTGGGCCGCGTGGGCGACACGCCCGTCATCGGCAGCGGCTTCTATGCCGGCGAGGACGGCGCCGTCGCGGTGACCGGCATCGGCGAGCATATCGTCAATCGGCTGCTGGCCTACACCGTCTACGGCTGGATCGCCGGCGGCATGGGGGCGCAGGAAGCGGCCGAGAAAGGCGTGGCGCTGTTCCCGCAGGAGATCGACGTGGGCGTGATTGCCCTCGGCCGCCAGGATGCCGGCATCGCCAGCAACCGCGAGATGCCGCACGCGCAGGTGGCCGCATGACCGAACCGATCGACCGCCGCCAGCACGGCCACCTCGTCATCGTCGGCGGCCATGAGGACCGCGAGAACAACAAGGAAATTCTCAGCCGCTTCGTCGAACTGTCCGGCGGCAAGGATGCCTGCATTGCCGTCATCACGGCGGCCAGCAAGGTCCCGGACGAGATGTGGCGCCGTTACGAGGAGGTGTTCACGGAACTGGGCGCGCGCCAGCTGGTGCGCGTCGACCTGCCCGACCGCGCCACCGCCAACGATCCCGACCTGGCCGAACGTGTGCGCAATGCCACCGGCATCTTCATGACGGGCGGCGACCAGAAACGCCTGCTGGCCATGATCGGCGGCACCCTGATGGACGAGGCGATGCACAGCGCGCTGAAACAGCACGGCGCCTGCATCGGCGGCACCAGCGCCGGCGCTTCGGCCATGTGCGGCCACATGCTGGCCGACGGCAAGGCCGACCTGCTGCCCGAAAAAGGCTCCGTCAGCCTGGGCGCGGGCCTGGGCTTCGTGCAGCGCGTCGTCATCGACCAGCACTTCTCCGAGCGCCACCGGCTGGCACGCCTGCTGACGATCGTCGCGCAGAACCCCTACCTTCTGGGCATCGGCATCGACGAGGACACGGCGCTGGTCGTCGAGCGCGGTGTCGGCATCGAAGTGATCGGCGCCGGCAGCGTCACCGTCGTTGACGGCCGGGCGATGATCTCGAACGTTGCCGACATTCCGGCCGGCGGCACGCCTCAGCTGATCGACGTGCGCCTGCACCTGCTCCCAAGCGGCAGCAGCTTCGCCCTGCCGGAGGAAGTGGGCCACCCCAACAAACTGCGGCCGGACACCACCCGCCAGACGCCCGATGCCCTGACCGATTTCGTGCGCAACGTCACCAAGAGGAACCCCGTATCATGAAAATCGTCGAACAGCGGCTGTTGCGCGGCCCGAACCTGTATGCCGCCAGGCCCTGCCTGCTGACGGTGCTCGACCTGGAAGACCTGCACCAGGTGTCGTCGCGCGATATCGACGGCTTCCCGGCGCGGCTGCTGACCGCGATCCCCAGCCTGATGTCGCACCGCTGCTCGCCCGGCCATTTCGGCGGATTCGTCGAGCGGCTGCAGGACGGCACGTACATGGGCCACATCGTCGAACACGTGACGCTGGAGCTGCAGTGCCTCGTCGGCACCCCTGCCGGGTTCGGGCGCACCCGCCGCGTGCGCGGTGAGCCGGGGCGCTTCCGCGTCGTCTGCGCGTTCAAGGATGAACACGTGGTGACGGAGGCGTTCGACATCGCCGTCGAACTGGTCGAAGCACTGGCCCGTGGCCGCGACTACGACCTGGCAGAACCGCTGGCATCGCTGCGCCGCACGGCCGAACGCCATGCCGTGGGCACCAGCACGGCCGCCGTGCTGAAAGCGGCGCGGCGCCGCCGCATCCCTTACTTCCGCGTCACGGAAACGGGCAACCTGTTCCAGCTGGGCTGGGGCAGCCGGCAGAAACGGCTGCAGGCGACGATGACGGGGGATGCCAGCAATATCGCCTGCCGCATCGCCAGCGACAAGTCGCTCACCAAGGCGCTGCTGAAGGAAGCGGGCGTGCCCGTCCCGGACGGCACGGTCGTCACAAACGTCGAGGAAGCGCAGCGGGCGGCCCGCCGGCTGCGCGGCCCGGCCACGGTGAAGCCGCTGGACGCCAACCAGGGCAAGGGCGTGACGACGCGCTGCACGACGCCGGAGGAAGTGGCCGAAGCGTTCGAAGGGGCGCGCCGCCACAGCCGCAGCATCATCGTCGAGCGCTTCATCGAAGGCCAGGACTATCGCGTGCTGGTGGCCGGCGACAAGGTTGCCGCGGTATCGCTGCGCCGCCCGCCGACGGTGATCGGCGACGGCCACCGCACCGTGCGCGAGCTGGTGGACGTGGAAAACCAGAACCCGGCGCGCGGCAAGGGCCACGCCAACATCATGACGCAGATCGCGCTGGACGAGCACGCGGCCACGCAGCTGCGCAAGCAGGGCTACACGTTCGACTGCGTGCCGTCCATCGGCGTGCCCGTCACCCTGCGCAGCAACGCGAATCTCTCCACGGGCGGCACCGCCGAGGACGTGACGGACCTGCTGCCGGAAGAAACGCGCGACACCTGCGTGCGCGCGGCGCGCAAGATCGGCCTGGACGTGGCGGGCATCGACCTGGTCTGCCGCGACATCGCCCGGCCGCTGGAAAGCCAGATGGGTGCCATCATCGAAGTCAATGCCGCGCCGGGCATCCGCATGCACCAGTACCCGGCCAGCGGCACGCCGCGCGACGCCGGCGACGCCATCGTCGACGCGATGTACGGCGACCGTGACGGCCGCATTCCCGTCATCGCCATCACGGGCACGAACGGCAAGACGACGACGGCGCTGATGACGGGCCATTGCGTGCGTCTCGCGGGCTTCCGCACCGGCGTCACCACCACCGAGGGCATCTACCTGGACGGCAAGCGCATCGTCAAGGGCGACTGCAGCGGCTACTGGTCGGCGCGCACCGTGCTGACGTCGCCGGACGTCGATTTCGCCGTGCTGGAAACGGCGCGTGGCGGCATCCTCAAGCGCGGCTTGGCGTTCGACCGCTGCGACGTGGCCGTCATGCTCAACATCAGCGCCGATCACCTGGGCCTGGAAGGCGTGAATACGGTGGAAGACCTGGCGCGCGTCAAGGGCGTCGTGGCCCGCTCGGCCGCCCGCAGCGTCGTGCTGAACGCGGAAGACCGCCACTGCGTGCGCATTGCAAGCCGGCTGCGCGAGAACGTCGAGGTGCTGTACTTCGCGCTCGATCCGGACAACCCGGTGCTGCTGCGCCACCTGGACAATGGCGGCCGCGCCGCCTACCTGCAGGACGGCGTGCTGGTGCTGGCCGACGGCAACCGCCACTTCGCGCTGCTGCGCGCCGCCGACATGCCGTCCACGCTGGGCGGCCACGCGCGCTACAACATCGCCAACGGCCTGGCCGCGGCGGCCGCGCTGATGGCGTCCGGCTTCTCCAGCGACGAAATCGCCGCGGGCCTCTCCACGTTCGTCTCGGACGGCCGCAGCAACCCGCTGCGCACCAATGTGTTCGACGTGCACGGCGTGACCGTTGTCGTGGACTATGCCCACAATCCGGCGGCCTACGCGGCGCTGGGCCAGATGGCGCACGGCATCAGCGCCGGCCGCGTCATCGGCGTCGTCACGGCACCCGGCGACCGGCGCGACCAGGACCTGCAGGCCGTGGGCCACACCTGCGCACTGGGCTTCGACGAGATCGTTGTCTACGAATCGCAGAACCGCGGCCGCGTCGAAGGCGCCGCGGCGCAGCTGATGCTGGACGGCGCCTTTGCCAGCGGCGCCCAGCGCGACCTGGTGCACGTGCGGCTCAACGGCCGCGAGGCGCTGCGCCACGGGCTGACGTTATGCTCGCCAGGCGACGTGCTGATCTTCGCCTGCGGCTCCTCGCTCAACGAGGTGGTGGAAGCGCTGCGCGAATCGGATCCCGTCAGCGCCCAGCGCATCGCCGAACAAGCGGCATTGCAGGCGGCGTGAGCTCGCTGGGGACTGGCACCCCCAGGGTGCCTGTCCCCGACGTTTAACGGGCCTTGGCCAACGGCGGGCGCGTCTTCACCGTTGCTGGCGAGCGCTGAGTAAACGTCGGGGAAAGGCACTTAGTCGGGCGTTTGACCAATGAGGAGCCAGTCCCCATCGTCTATCCGCTACGCGCGCTGAAACGTCAGCTCGCTTGCCCGAACACATTGAACACCTGCGGCAGCAACGCCGGCGCGATGCCTGCGCCAACCCACCCTTCGTTTGATTTCACCCAAATGCGCTCAGCCGCGACACGCGACAATTCGTTTGCTATTCAACGGCTAACCAAGGGAGCTATCATGGCAATCGACGTATACTTACAAATCGACGGCATCAAAGGCTAATCGACAGACTCGGTGCATCAGGGATGGATCGAACTCACATCCGCCCAGTGGGGAGTAAAGCAACCCAAGAGTGCCACGGCATCGACCGGCGGCGGACATACCGCCGAACGATGCGAACATCAAAGCATCGCAATCACGAAGCTTGCGGACCTGTCCTCACCGATTCTCATGCAGATTTGTTCTGCAGGCAAAACGATCCCCAAAGCACGGCTCGAATTCATGCGGGCGGACGGCCAGGGCGAACGTGTGAGGTACTATGAAGTCGAGCTCGAAAACGTATTAATCGGCAATATCAGTCAGGTCGTACATCAAGGGGACGTCTTGCACGACTCCCTCGGCTTGAAATACTCGAAGGTGAAATGGAAATACAGCCAGCAGAAGATTGGCGGTGGCGCCAGCGGCAACACGTCTGGCGGTTGGGATCTTGCGACCAACCGGGTCGCGTAGGGGCTGCCATGCTGGAAGTCCAACCCAAGGATTCCCGGGGCTATTTCATGCTCCCGCAAGCACCCGAGGAAGCAGGGTATTACGTCTATGGTACGCCTGGCGCAGGCGCCGCTCATTTCGCCCATCCGCGAATGATGACCCTGCTCCTGGCGGTCGAGTGGGAATGGGCAGCAACGGACAGCCGAAAGTTCGGCGTCGGCAACATCAGCCTGGCCGGCGGCGTCAAATTCGACCATGCCTCTCATTTGCAAGCGCTCGAGGTTGATATCCGCCCCGTCAGGAATGACGGGCGCCAAGCCCCAGTGACCTACCACGACGAAGCATATGACCTCGTCGCAACCGAGAGACTCATTGACATTTTTCGCAGGCAGGTTCCCGGTCAATTGAAGATTTTTTTCAATGACAACAGGATACCCGCCGTGTTTCCTCTCACTAAGCACGACAATCACTTCCATGTCCAGTTTACCTAGAGGGACAAAATGATGAACAAGCGCCTTGTGTTTTTTGTCGCGACCTCCGCATTGGTTTTGCTGGCAAATGCCGATACAGGAAAACTCTGGGATGGCATGTACCAGTCCAGTAACGTGAAGTACTTGAGCTACTCGAATGAGCTGGACGAAAAACAGCCTCCGTCGCGGCTGGATCACAAAGTGGCTTTCATGGTCGAGGGAGCGATGGCGAAGGAAATGTTCGACACCCTGGGCACCGATATAAAGGATGCGTGCGGTGCATCGTCGCGCTTGCGGATCAGAGAGCGAGGAGATGTGGAGTGTACTTTTGACCGGGATACCCCGTCATCGCCATACACCTGCCGCTTTGGGCTGAATATGGCAACAGGCAAGAGCATTGCCGGCTCGACTTGTTGAGCGCCGCACGAGTGAAGCCTTTCCAGAGGAGCCGCGTATGATGATTCCGCCGACTTTTACGCCATGGCCAATGGCGCACGCATCTTCGGAACCGTTCCTGGCGAGCGCTGAGAAAACGTCGGGGACAGGCTCCTGTCACGGGCCGTTCGGCCCGAGACACGAGCCAGTCCCCGGCGCGCACCCGGCAACGTGCTGATCTCGCCTGCGGATACTCACTCGCCGACGTGCCGGAGACACCCGAGCTCGCTGGGGACTGGCTCGTTTCGCGGGGCCCGCAGGCCCCGTGAAAGGTGCCTGTCCCCGACCTTTAACGGGCCGTGGCCGACGATGGGCGCGTCTTCGGAAACGTTATTGGCGAGCGCTGAGTAAACGTCGGGGACTGGCACCTCATCGGGCGTTCGCCCAATGAGGAGCCAGTCCCCAGCACGCTCAATCTGCCAGTGGCAGCCGCACCGTCACCGTGGTGCCCAGGCCCTCGCCCGGGCTGTCGATGGCGATGCTGCCGCCGTGCAGGTCGACCAGCCGCCGTACCAGCGTCAGGCCGATTCCCAGGCCGCCGCGGGCGCGCTGCAATGTCTGCTCGCCCTGCACGAACACATTGAACACCTGGGGCAGCAGCGCCGGCGCGATGCCTTCACCTTCGTCGCTGACGATCAGCTGCACGTCACCGCCGCGCACGCCGACAGCGATGCGTACCGCGCCGCCACCGGGGCTGTACTTGATGGCGTTGTCCAGGATATTGTCGACGATTTGCGCCAGCCGCGTGGCGTCGCCCAGCACGGGCGCCGGCGCCAGGGTCGGGACGAGCTGGCAGTTGCCCGTCGCGCCGGCGGTGCGCAGCGTCTCGACACAGGCCGCCACGACGACGGCCAGGTCGACCGCGTCATGGCGCAGCGACAGCTTGCCCATCAGTGCCCGGTTCACTTCCAGCAGGTCGTTGACGAGCACGCGCAGGTGCGCGCTCTGGCGCCGCAGCACGTCGCGGGCACGCTCCGCGCTGGCCGGCGCGGTGCCTTGAGCGGTGGCCGGAGCGGCATCGAGCACGGCGATGGCGCTGCTGATGGCCGACAGCGGATTGCGCAGCTCGTGGCCCAGCATGGCCAGGAATTCGTCCTTGGCCGCGTTCTGCCGCTCCGCATGCGCCCGGGCGGTCCGTTCCAAGTCCAGTGCCGCGTTGCGCTCCGCTTCGGCCAGCGCGCGCGAGCGCATTTCCTGCTCCAGCCGCTCGCCCGCCTCGCGCAGCGCCACGTTCAGTTCCTCCATCTCGCGGATCGCCGACGTCCGCAGCGGCGCGGCGCGGCCTTCGCCCAGCGCCCGCGCGGCCACGGAGGCACGGCCGACGAAGCGCACCAGCCGGCGGCCCGACAGGACGGCCAGTGCCAGTGCCGCCACGATCGCCAGGCCCAGGCCCACCAGCGTCACGCGCACGCTCTGCCAGACGGTCGCCTCGACCTCCGCCACGGGCGCGCTGACGACGACCGTCCAGCCGGACAGCGGCGAGCGCACGAAATAATCATAGGCGTCGAATCCGTCCACCGTGACGTGCCGGAAGGCGCCGCTGCTGCCTGCGCGGCGCGCCGCCTCGACAACGGGATTGGCGTTGCGGCCGGCGAATTCGTCGGCGCGATGGCTGCGGGCGATGATCTTGCCGTCCGCGTCGATGACGCTGCTGCGCCAGCTGGCGGGGATCGCCCGTCCGGCGATGGCGCGGGCGAAGTAGGATGGCGAGAACACTTGCGCCAGCACCCGTTGCGACCCGTCAGGCAGCGTGAACGGGTGGTCGATCAGCACCACCGTGGTGTCGAGCGCCTGCACCAGGCGGATGCCGGAGATGCGGTCGGCGCCGTCGCGCAGCACGGCACGCAGCACGTCCATGTCCGGGCGCGCAACGCCCACCTGGCCATACGGCAGCCGGGTGTTGAACAGCTGCCGGCCGGCCGCGTCGTACAGGATCATCCACGCACCCGGCCCCGCGTTGGCGGCCGCCGCTTCGGCATGGAAGCGGCGCAGGTCGCCCGCCGCCAGCGCATGCGACTTGCCGAGCACCTGCATGACCGAGCGGGCACGGTCGATATCGGCGTCGATGACGACGCTGCTGGTGCGTGCCGCTTCCTCGATGCCGCGCCGCGCCGTCTCGCGCTGGGCGGACAGCAGCATGTCGAACGCGAAGGCCGAAAACAGCGCGATGGGGGCGACGATGGAAAACGCCAGCAGCAGGTAATGAGTACGAAGTTTCAGAGGACGACGGCAACGGGTGGTGGGAATCGCGCCGGTGGCGGATGGATGACAGAGGGCTATTGTACAGCAGCCCTGGCAACATCCATTGCCGTGCGCAACAGTGTGGGGGTCTCCCCCGTCCAGCGCTTGAACGAACGCCGGAAGTTGGCGCTGTCGTGGAACCCCAGGTATTGCGCGACCGCGTCGTTGCCGGCACGGCGGGTGTGGAACAGCCACAGGGCGACGTGGGTGCGCACCTGGTCCAGCTCCGCCTGGAAGTGCGTGCCGTGGCGTTGCAGCTGGCGTTTCAGCGTCGCCGGGCTGATGCCGAAATCCGCCGCCGTCCGTTCCAGCGTCGGCGCCACGCGGACGCGCTCCAGCAGGTAATCGTACAACGCCGCCAGCAGGCCGGCCGGCTGCGACAGCTGCGCTTGCGCCTGGCGCAGCGCCAGCGCGGAGGCCGGCGCGCTGCCGCGCGGCCACGGCACGTCGAGCCACCGGGCGTCGATCAGCATCGCGTCGACGTGGCAGCCGAAGCGCAGGTCGCCGCCCAGGTGCACCTCGTGCTGTTCGACGTGACGCGGTGCGGCGCGGTTGAACGTGAAGCGCCACGGCAGCCGCGTGCCGCCCAGCCAGCGGCACAGGGCCACGACGGCCGTCATGTGCATTTCCACCAGCGCCGGGCGCAGGCTGTGGGCGCCGAAGCTGTCCGTCCATACCAGAGCGGCGCCATCGTCCCACGTCTGCAGACGCGGTTGCAGCAACGGCGTCAGGCGCGCATGGCCGGCGCAGATCGTGGTCAAAGCGTCGCGCAGGCTGGGCGCCTGCAGCAGCGCGTGACTGAGGGCGCCGTCGTGACCCGGCAGCAGTTGCTGGCCCAGCATGAAGCTCGTGTCCGGGCTGTCCAGCACCCGCAGGGTATTGGCCAGCAGACGCAGATACTGTTCCGCCGAGACGAGTGACGCGTCGGGCAATCCATCGCCGTTCGACGCGGCCAGGCCGGTACCGCGCAGCAGCGCGCCATCGTGAGCATCGCGACTGCGCGCATAGTCCAGCACCTGCGCCGGCTGCAGGTGCGCCGGTATGCAGGCATCGGTGGCCAGGCGGCAGGCGATCACGCCGGCGCCATGTCGACGCGGCGCGCCAGTTGCGCCAGCACGGCGGCCACGGGATCGTCGCCCGCCAGTGCGTCACGGGTGTCCGCGCAGGCGTGGCGCAATGTCAGCATCACCTGCTGCGCTCCCGCGTGGTGGCGCATGCGTGCCACCATCCGGCACAGGTGCAGCGCCACTGCGCCCGCGGCGGCGGCGTCCAGCCCCGGCATCAGGACGGCAAAGCGGTCGCCCGCGTAGCGGCACAGCAGGTCGTCGTTGCGCAGGTTCAGCAGCAGCATGTGGCTGACGGCCTGCAGCACGCGGTCGCCCTCGGCGCGGCCGTGGTCGCGGTTGATGCGGTGGAAGCCGTCGACATCGAGCAGCACCAGGGCGCAGTGGCCGTCCGGGCGCTGTGCCTGTTCGCGGCGCAGCTGTTCGCGCAGGTACGTCGCATCGGCCAGCTGCGTCAGCCGGTCGAACGCGCGGTGCTCGCGGAACAGGCGCTCCCGCTTCTGCAGGTGTTCCGTCAGCCGCACCTGCTCCTGGCGCCAGTAGTACAGGCCCGCCGTCAGCACCGCCATCCCGGCCGGCACCAGCGCTTCAAGGCAGTTGTCCCAGACGGCCGCCTTGTCGATGCGCCAGAACTCGTCCAGGCAGTCGGCCCAGGAGCCCAGCATGATCGCGGCCAGCCCGCCCGCGAGCAACCGCGTGACGCGCCCGCCGGGCCGGCTGGTCAGCACGATCGCGAACCACACCAGGGCGATCAGCGCCGTGCCGCCTTCGCTGACGATGTCCATCGGGCGCCAGGTTGCGGGCGGCTTGGGGATGCCGACGGTGGCGTACAGGACGAGGCATGTGGCCAGGGCGACGGCGGTGGCGAGGATCGCGTTACGGTAAACCATGGGGCTGTGGGCTGGGGCGGTCAAACGGGCAAGGGTAGCGACGTTACGTGACAGCTTGATGACATGCCGAGGGGTGCAAACGGCTCACGCGGGAACGCGATTCTCCCCGCGGGTGCACATTTTCGCGGCGCCTCGCTGGCGCGCGGCAGGGTCATTTCAGCTCATTGCGCCCGCCTGCGGAACGAAATGCGGCGCGGGTCCAGCTTTCTGTCATCGATCCGTCATACGGCATCCCTAGAATCCGCCCCACTTCAACCACCAGCGAACACCATGCGACACATCGCCACCCACGTCCCGACCCTGCGCCTGACCGCCCTCGCCGCCGCCGTGCTGGCCGCGACCACCGCGCACGCCGCGCCGGCTGCCCCTGCCGAGAACCTGGAAGCCATGCCCGTCGCGGCAGCCGTCGTCATTTCCGGCCAGCGCGCCAGCCTGGCCCGCGCCATCGCGGCGCAAGAGAAGGCGGACAATATCGTCAGCGTCGTCAGCTCCGACGATATCGGCGGCCTGCCGGACAAAAACGCCGCCGAGGCCCTGGCCCGGCTGCCCGGCGTGGCCGTGCAGCGCGACCAGGGCGAAGGCCGCTACGTCACCGTGCGCGGCCTGGGCCCGGACCTGAATGCCGTCACGATCAACGGTGCGCTGGTGCCCTCGCCCGAGGCGGGCCGGCGCGCCGTGGCGCTGGACGTGCTGCCGGCGGGCCTGATCCGCACGCTGGCGGTCTCGAAAACGCTGACGCCGGACCAGGATGCCAGCTCGCTGGGCGGCACCGTCGAAGTCAAGACGCTCTCCGCGTTCGACCTGCCCGGCACGCTGCTGTCCGTCAGCGCCGGCGCCAGTCATGACACCAATACCGACCAGACCAGCCCTTCGGCCAGCATGCTGTGGGCACAGCGCTTCGCCGACGGTAAACTGGGCGTGGCCGGTGGCCTGTCCGGCGAGAAGCGCAAGTTCGGTTCGGATAACGTGGAAACGGGTGGCGCCTGGAGCGACGCTGGCCTGGCCGGCTTCGAACTGCGCGACTACCTGCCCAACCGCGAGCGCTATGCCGCCGCGCTGAACCTGGACTACCGCCCCGCCGCCGGCAGCACCTTCGCGCTGCGCGGTTTCGCCAGCCGCTTCTCGGACGACGAAGTGCGCGACCGCCTTACCGTCAGCAATCCCAAAAGGGGCGCGCTGCAGGACGGCGTGACGGACACGGCGCGCCTGGAACGCCGCCTGCGCCAGCGCAAATACACCCAGGAGATCCGCTCGCTGGTCGCCACCACGGACCAGCAATGGGACGCCTGGGCCGTGCACGCCGAAGCGGCGGCCAGCCGCGCCGACGAGGACACGCCGGAAGCCATCAACGACGCGCGCTTCCGCGGCACCAGCAACTTCGCCGGTGTCGGCTACACGAACGGCGCCGTGCCGTCGCTGATCGCGCCCGCCTCCGCCTTCGATCCCGCCAGCTATGCGTTGAACGCCATCACGCTGCAGCAGCGCTATTCGGTCGACAAGGAAAAGCACGCGCGCCTGGACGTCACCCGCAAGTTCGACGTGGCCGACTGGCAGGCGGCGTTCAAGACGGGCGTCAAGAGCAGCCGCCGCGACAAGGACAACGACACCAACCAGTGGGCCTACAACAGCGCCAAGGCCTCCAGCGGCAATTACTGGGGCGCCGGGCCGACGGCCATGTCGGCATTCACGGGCGACCATGCACTGGACTATCAGCTGGGCCGCATCGGCAGCGCGCTCGATCCGGCGTCGATCCGCGCCCGCGTGGCCGGCCTGCCCCGCGCCGGTGCCCGACTGGCCGCCGAATCGGCGCTGGACGACTATGCGATGCGCGAGGATATCGACGCGCTGTATGGCCAGCTGTCGCTGGCGCGCGGGCCGTGGTCGGTGCTGGCCGGCGTGCGCGCCGAGCGCACCCGCTTCAGCGCGGACGGCCGCCAGGTCGAGGACGACGCGATCACGCCCCGCCGCGCCAGCCGCTCGTACACCAACTGGCTGCCCACGCTGCAGGGCCGCTACGAACTCGATGACAAGACCAGCGTGCGCGCCGCCTGGAGCAACAGCGTCGTGCGCGCGAACTTCAGCCAGCTGGCACCCGGCGTGAGCCTGGACAGCGCAACGGAAGCAACGATCGGCAACCCCGACCTGGCGCCGCTGCGCTCGCATAACCTGGACCTGGGCGTCGAACGCATCCTCGGCACCGACGGCACCGTCTCCGCCTACGTGTTCCACAAGGCGATCCGCGACTTCACCTACGGCACCAATCTGGCCGGATCCGGCGCCTGGGCGGGCTACACGACGGCGACGTCTTACGCCAACGGCGACAAGGCATCCGTCAGCGGTATCGAGCTGGCGTACCAGCAGCCGCTGCGCATGCTGCCGGCGCCGTTCAACGGGTTGCTGGTCGGCGTCAACGGTTCCGTCACGGATGCCAAGGCCGATATCGACAGTTTTGAGGGGGGTGTCCGACACGGGCGCGAGATCCGCATGCCGGGCCAGTCGGACCGCGTGCTCAATATCATGGTCGGTTACGAGAAAGGGCCGCTGTCGACGCGCCTGGCGCTGAACTACAAGTCGCCCTACCTGCTCGAACTTGGCGAGAACGTCCTGGATGCGTCGCAGGACCGCATTGTCGACACGCAGAAGCAGCTGGACTTCTCGCTGGCGTGGCAGCTGACCAAACGGGTACAGCTGTCGTTCGAGGCGGCCAACCTGAATAACGAAAAATACTACGTCTACCAGGGCGTCAAGGGACACAACGTGCAGTACGAACAATATGGCCGCACCTACAAAATCGGCCTGAAAGCGAGCCTGTTCTGATGAAGACTCTGTTTACCCTGCTTGCACTGGCCGGCATCTGCGGCGGCGCCGCTGCCGCCAATATGCCCCCTGCGGCTGCTCACGACGTGGCGCCATTGCCGGATGGCGGCTGGCTCGCGCTGGAACGCAGCGCATTGAAACTGATCGACGGCGCGGGCCGCGAGCGTGCCAGCCTGGCGGTGCGCGGTCGCCAGCTCGACGCGCGCGTTGACGGCAGCGGCGCCCTCGCCATTGTCGTGGACGCCAATCTGGAGCGCGTGCAGCCATTGCTGGTCCAGGAGGGCCGGCTGACGCAGTTGCCGCCCGTACCGGCACCCGCTTTCGGCATCGAAGCGGCCTGCCTGTACCGCGACGCCCAGCGCCTCGACTACGTCTTCATTGTCGGCAAGGATGGCCAGGCGGAGCAATGGCTGCTGGGAGCAGACGGACATCGCCAGGTGCGCCGCTTGGCATTGCCGCCACACGTCAAGCACTGCCGCGTGGACGACGCCAGCGCCACGCTGTTTGTCGCCGAGGAAGATTTCGGCCTGTGGGCCTACAAGGCCGATGCCGAAGGCCCCGGCGGCCGGCAGGCCCTGGCCTTGACCGCGCCGCTGGGAACGATGAAGTCGGGTCCGGGCGCACTGGCGCTGGTGCCGGGCGGCGTCGCAAGCGCCGACCGCGACGCGGTCCTGAGCTGGCGGCTGGACGGCAAGCGCTGGAAGATGGCGCCGCGGCGGCCTGTGGGCAAAGCGGTCAAGGGACTGGCGACGGATGGCCGCACGCTGCTGGCGCACACCAAGGATGGCTGGCGGGTGATCGGACTGACGCCGCAGGCCGTCGCCACCCCGGCGCCGCTGCCGATCGTCCTGCCACGCGCACAGACGGAACCTGTCGCCCGCGCCGGCGATGCGGCGGACGATCCCGCCATCTGGCGCAATCCGCGCGATCCGGCCGGCGCCCGCATCCTCGGCACGAACAAGAAACAGGGCCTGCTGGTGTACGACACGCAAGGCAGGCAGCTGCAACTGCTGGAATCGGGGCGCCTGAACAACGTCGATGTGCGCCAGGACGTGGCATTCGGCGCCGAGCGGCTCGATGTCGCCGTCGCCACGCAGCGCGACGAGAACAGCATCGTGCTGTTCACGATCGACGCCGCCGGAAAGGTGGCGGAGGCGGCGCGCCTGCCGACAACGCTGGACGAAATCTACGGCGCCTGCCTGTACCAGCCGAAGACGGGCGGCCTGCAGGCCTTCGTCAACGACAAGGATGGCCGCTACCTGCATTACCGGCTGGAGCGTGCCGGCGGCAAGTTCGCCGCCACCCTGCTGCGCACGTTCCGCACCG
>Ga0265797_10004231_pt1 | contig 22115 bp, 26 predicted proteins | sample P2T30metagenome_FD_192433 | JGI IMG/M metagenome (GOLD analysis project Ga0265797, IMG submission 192433) | Plant litter microbial communities from East Loma Ridge, Irvine, California - P2 T30 | ecosystem: Environmental > Terrestrial > Plant litter > Unclassified | place: USA: California... | reverse complement strand
CGGTTGCGGTCCGTGCTCGAGCCGGCGGCCGAGCGGCTCGGGGCGCAGGTCATCTGGGCGATGGGCAACCACGACGAGCGCGGCGCGTTCCGCGAGCAGCTCTTCGGGCAGGTCCCCTCGGACCGCCCGGTGGACCGCGTGTACGACGTGGGCGGCCTGCGCGTGGTCACGCTGGACACGTCGGTGCCGGGCCACCACCACGGCGAGCTGTCCGGCGACCAGCTCGACTGGCTGGCGGAGGAGCTCAGCGTCGACGCCCCGCACGGCACGGTCCTCGCCCTGCACCACCCGCCCGTGCCGAGCGTGCAGGACCTCGCGGTCCTGGTGGAGCTGCGCGACCAGGCCTCCCTCGCCGAGGTGGTGGAGGGCAGCGACGTGCGCACGATCATCGCCGGGCACCTGCACTACTCGACGACGGCGATGTTCGCGGGCGTGCCCGTCTCGGTCGCCTCGGCCACGTGCTACACGCAGGACCTCGCGACGGCCGGCGGCGGGACCCGCGGCCGGGACGGCGCGCAGTCGTACAACCTCGTGCACGTGTACGGCGACACGGTGGTGCACTCGGTGGTGCCGATCGGCACGCACGAGACGGTGGGCGAGCACGTCCCGCAGGACGTCGTCGACGAGCGCCTGGCCCTCGCGGGCGTGCGCATCGCCCCCGCTCCCGAGCGGCGTCGCCGCGCCACGGACACGGCGCCGTTGCCCGTCCTGGCCCCGCTGCCCGAGCGCGACCTCGCGCTGACCGGTCCGATCGACACGCTCTGACCCTCGCGCACCGCAGCGCGGGCCGTCGCGGCGCGCCGCGCCGCGGCCCGGGCGGGGGCCGGAGTCGCGGGCCGGAGTCGCGGGCCGGGTCGCGCCTACCGCGACCGGTCCGACGGGGCCGCGTCGCGCATCCGGCGCCGGAGCCCTGCGAGGTACCGGTCGCGCGGCAGGGTGCGCAGCCGGGCGGGCACGTGCGGCCATGCGCGGGCGAGGACGTCGAGGACGAGGTCGGCCCGGCGGGCGCGGCGGTCGTCCCACGGCAGTCCGTAGGCCTCGCGGACGGAGGCGGGCAGCAGTGCGGTGGTGACGAGCCCGGCCACCGGCATGACGAGCCGCAGCCACAGCGGGGACCGCGGGTGCAGCAGGTCGTGCGCGACCGCGCGCGCCTCGTCGTCGACGTCGAGGCGGGCGACGCGGTCGGCCCACCACCGGTCGAAGGCGGCACGGTCGGCGGGCCAGGCCGACGCGGGCACCTGCAGGCTGGTGCCGACGACCGAGTACTGCCGGTAGACGGTCTCGGCGTGCACGGGGTCGAGGGGGCCGTGGACCCGCTCCCACACCTGCACGGCGCTGTCCCAGAGGGTCGCGGCGACCCAGAGCTGCGCGTCGCGGTCGAAGGCGTCGTAGCGGAGCTCGCCGTGCTCGTCGCGGGCGGGGTCGCCGGCCGCGGGCGCCGCGTGCCGGTCGCTGTGCACGGGTCCGTGCGCCCGGTCGACGTGGCGCCGCACGAACGCGGACTCCTCGGCGGTGCCGTCGACGATGGCGTAGAGGTACGTCATCGTCCCGTGAAGGCGGTCGAGGGGGCGTGCCGCGAAGTCGCTGTGCCGGGCGACGCCGTGCCCGACGCGGGGGTCGGCGAGCTGCAGCAGGATCGCCCGTCCGCCGCCGGCCAGCAGCACGGCGTCGCCGGCCATGTCGGCGATGTCCGTGACCGTCGGCCGGTGCCGGGCGGCGGACGGCCGACGCGGGCGACGTCCGTGGGGGCGGCCGTCGCGGGGGTCGTGGGCGGTCAGTCGACCGGGTCCTTCTTGTCCTTGCGCGCGATGCGGTCGCGCTCGCTGCGCAGCGACGCCACGGTCTCGGGGTCGAGGAAGTCCACGAAGGGGTTCGGCTGCCCGGTCTTCTCGGCGACGAGCGCCGTGTACTCGGCGGTGGCCCGGCGCACCTTCTCGGTGGCGCGACCGGCCTTCTTCACGTGCACGGGTCGGTCGTTCATCACCTCGGCGTGCTTGGTGAGGGCCTTGACGAGGGTCTTGAGGGCTGCGTCGATCTTCGTGCTCACGAGGTGCATGATCACACATGAAGGTGAACGGCAGGGCGCGCCCGCCCGTAGGGTCGGGGCGTGGCCACCCCCGACTTCGTCCTGTCCCTCCGCGAGCACGTGGGCCACGCGCCCCTGTGGCTGACGGGGGTCACCGCCGTGGTCTCCCGCGGTGACGACGTGCTGCTAGTCCGACGCTCCGACACGGGGGCGTGGACCCCCGTCACCGGCATCGTCGACCCGGGCGAGGAGCCCGCCGACGCGGCCGTCCGCGAGGTGCTCGAGGAGGCCGACGTGCACGCCGAGGTGCTGCGGCTCGCCCGGGTCGGCGTGACGGCGCCGGTGACGTACGCCAACGGCGACGAGGCGCAGTACCTCGACGTCACGTTCGCCCTGCGCTGGACGGACGGCGAGCCCTTCCCGGCGGACGGTGAGAACACCGAGGCGGCCTGGTTCCCGCGCGACGCGCTGCCGCCCGTCTCGGCCGACATGGCCGAGCGGATCGACGCGGCGCTCGGCGACGAGGTCGCGGCGCGCTTCGGGCGCGCCGGTACCGTCTTCCGCGGCGCCTGACGCGCCGCCCGCGGCACCGCCGGCCGGCCCCGCCCCTCCCGCCGGCCCGTCCGTCGTCACGCGGGGCGTGACGGTGGCACGCTGTCCCCGTGACCGCGCCCACCGCCTCCGGCCCCCTGCTGCTCGTCGTCGACGTCGCCCACGCGGGGCGTGACGACGCCGCCTTCGACGCCGTGCTCGACCGCCTCAGCGCGCGCGTCGCACGGGCGGGCGAGGAGGCGGGGTTCCGGGTGCGGCGGGTCGACGCGGCGGCGACGGGGCCGGAGGCGCTGGTCGCCTCGCTGGGGCACGCGGACGCCGTCGTCCTCACCGGTGGAGAAGACGTCGACCCGGCGCTCTACGGCGGCGACCCCGACCACCCGCACGCCGGACGGGCGGTGCGTGCCGCGGACGACGCGCAGGTCGCGCTCGTCGTGGAGGCGGTGCGCACGAGGACCCCCCTGGTGGGCATCTGCCGCGGGCTGCAGCTCGTCGACGTCGCGCTCGGCGGCGACCTCGTGCAGCACCTCGACGGCCACGTGCGGCCGGGGGACCCGCGCGCGAGCATGGTCGACCACGACGTCGAGCTGGTGGCCGGCAGCCGGGTCGCGGAGGCGCTCGGTGGCACCGCGTTCACCGTCCGTTCGTCGCACCACCAGGCGGTCGGCCGCCTCGGGGCCGGCCTGCGCGTCGTCGGGCGCGCCCCGGACGGCACGGTCGAGGCGGTCGAGCACGAGGACGCCCCGCTCTGGGCGGTGCAGTGGCACCCCGAGGACGAGGGCGACCGGGGCGACGGGCTCGTGTCGCTGCTGCGCGCGGCGCGGGCCGCCGTCAGGGGTCACGGCGCGGGTCCCGGGGGCGCCTGAGGGCGTCCAGGGGCCGGACCGCGTCAGGCCGACAGCTCGACGAACACCCGGGGCAGCTCGTCGAGGAGCTCGCGCGCGAGGAATCCCATAGGGCCCACCTGCACGCTGAGCCGGTCCCCCGCCGTCGCGTGCGCCTGGGTCGCCCAGACCGCGGCCTGGGCCGGGTCGCAGCCGCGCGCGGCGAGGCCGGCGATCGCCCCGGAGAGGACGTCGCCGCTGCCCGAGGTGGCGAGGCCGCCGTGTCCCGTCCCCGAGCGCCAGGTGCGGCCGTCGGGGGCGGCGACGAGCGACATCGCCGAGACGACGGCGCCGTACCGCCGGGCCACCTCGCGGGCGTCGTCCTCGGCCCCCTCGTCGCCCTCCGCCGGGTCCCGGCCGAGCAGGCGGCCGAGCTCGCCGGAGTTCGGGGTGAGGACGAGGCGGCCCCCGAACGCCTGCGCCACCTCGGGCAGGTCGACGAGCACCCCGAGGGCGAAGGCGTCGAGCACGACGACCGCGTCGTCGGCGACGAGGTCGGGCAGGTGGCGGAGCAGGGCCGCGGCCTCGTCCGCGTCGTCGAGGCCGGGACCGACGAGGACGGCGTCGGCGCCCGCCAGGTCGTCGGCGGCGGCCTGCACGGAGTCGCCGCGGACGTGGCCGTCCGCGGTCTCGTCGAGCGGCACGACGCCGCACTCGGGGACGGCGACGCTCACGTGGGGCGCGACCGAGGCGGCGAGCGCGACGGTGAGGCGTCCCGCCCCCACGCGCAGGGCCGCGACGGCACCGAGCACGGCCGCTCCCGGCGTCCGTGCCGCCCCGCCCACGACGACCACCTGACCGCGGCCGTACTTCGACCCGCCCGTCTCGGGCAGCGGCCAGGCGCGCAGCAGGGACGGCGTCACGGCCGTGCAAACGGGGCGGTCGTGCCCGGCGGGGCGGTCCTGGTCGGCGGGGCGGTCCTGGTCAGCGGGTGCGGGCATCCGGTGCTCCTCGGTGGCTCGTGACGGGCGCGTCCTCGCGCTCGAGGTGGGCGACGTCGCCGACGGCGGCGAGGCGCCAGCCGTCACCGTGCCGCTCGAGCGTCGTCACGGAGGCGTTGGTGACCGGATGCCGCTGGGCGAGGTCGAGCACCTCGCGCTCCTGCAGGCCCAGCAGGACGCCGACCGACACGCTCACGACCGCGTCGTGGCAGGCGACGACGGCACGGTCGACGCCGTCGAGCTCGACGAGGTCGCGCAGGCCCGAGCGCAGCCGCAGGGCGAGGTCCACCCAGGACTCGCCGCCGGGGGGCCGGTGGTACCACTTGCCGAGGCGCTGGCGGCGGGCCTCCTCGTCGGGGTGCCGCACCTGCACGCCGTGCCGGGTGAGCAGGTCGAGGATCCCGAGCTCGCGGTCCCGGAAGCGCTCGTCGACGACGACGACGCGCTCGGCGTCGCCGGCCTCGGTGAGGGCGAGCTCCACGGTGCGGCGCGCCCGCAGGTACGGCGAGCTGAGCACGACCGTCCGGTCGGGGTCGTCGACGGTGGCGCGCCACCAGGTGCCGAGCGCGCGCGCCTGCTCCTCCCCCGTGGCGCTCAGGGGCACGTCGGCGTCGCGCCAGGGGACGTCGAGGGCCTCGGCGCCGGAGCGCTCCGCCGCGGCGGCGGCCACGTTCGCGGCGCTCTCGCCGTGCCGGACGAGGTGCAGTCGGTCGATCACGAGGGCGACGGTAGGCCGGTCGGGACGGTCCCGCCCGGCGTTCCCACGACGGGTGTCGCTCAGTCGGCTCCGGTGCCGCCGGTGGCCCCCGGCTCGACGACGACGAGGTCCCACGGGCGGTCGGCGTGCGCGAGGAACCGCTCGTGCAGCACGGGCGGCCTGCCGCCCTCCCCCGTGGTCTGCGACGGGTACGCCGTGAGCGCCTCCCGCCGCGCCGCACGGTCGGCCCCGTCGAGGTCGACGCGCCGCATCACGTCCCAGGGGACGTCCGGATGCGCCGGGTCGCCCCAGTGCCACGCCCACACCGGGTAGCCGGCGAGCGTGGTCACCTCCGGCGCCCCTGCCGCGCGCAGGGCAGCCCGGTGCGCGGCGACGACCTCGGCCGCGACCTCGCCGAGGACGCGGTGGTCGCGGTGGCCGTCGCCCCGCCACGTGCTGAGGACGAGGTGGTGCGGAGGCGCGCCGTCGGCGGTCGCCCGTCGCTCGGCCGGGCCGTCGTCCGTGCGCCCGGGCACGAGCTCCCGCAGCAGCGCGGCGAGGTCGGCCGCCAGCAGGTCCCGCGCCTCGCGGAGCCCGCCGTCGGGGTGGTCGAGCTGCACGACGCGCCGCACGCCGAGCCGGCGGGCCGCCTCACGGGCCTCGGCCGCGCGCACCGCCGCGAGGTCGCCGGGGCCGTCGTCGGCGCCGCGGTCGCCCGGGGCGCGGTCGTCGGTGCCGCCGTGCGCCGCGGCGCCGTCGCTGGCGACGACGAGGGTCACGGGCACGCCCGCGCGGGCGGCCCGGGCGAGCAGGCCGCCCGCGCCGAGGGTCTCGTCGTCGGCGTGGGCGGCGAGGACGACGACGCCGGCGAACCCGGTCGGGTCGAGGGCGGGCAGCGCGGCGGGTCGCTCGCTGGCCGCCCACACGGCGGCGTCGGTGCCCGGGTCGCGGGCGTCGAAGGCCACCACGCCGGGGTCACCAGCCCCCGGGCAGGGCGAGCACCTTGCGTCCGAGCGAGGCGACGTCGCGGTCCGGGTGGTGCTGGCGCACGTAGAGGCCGAGGTCGGCGACCCGGCGCGCGTGCGCGGCGTCCTGCGCGAGCGGGGCGGGGCCGAGGGCGTGCGCGACGTGCTCGAGCACGCGCTCCGCCGCGTCGGCGACGGTCGTCCTCGTGCGGGCCACGACGACCGGCCCCTCGCGCTCGTCGAGCAGCCCGGCGTCGACGGCGGCCGCGGTCGCCGCGAGGGCCTGCCGGGACCGGTCGAGCCACGCGTCCACCGCACCGACGTGCCGCTGCAGCAGGGCGTCGTCCGCCCGGCGGGGCTCGCGGGCCGCGACGAGGAGCGTCCGGGCCAGGCCCACGACGCCGCCGTGCCAGCACGCCGCGACGCTCGCACCGCCCCAGGCGAAGCCCGGGCGGCGCAGGTACCAGCCGGCCTCGCCGACGGGCACCGCCGGGACCGCGTCGAACGACACCGGGCCGCTCGGCACGTCGGTCAGCCCGAGGGCCGACCAGGCGCCGTCCGCGCGGACCCCGGGGTGCCGCAGGTCGACGGCGAAGAGGCGTCGGTCCTCGGGCGAGGTCCAGGCCGTGACGAGCGCGTGCGAGAGGCGTCCGGCGAGCGAGCACCAGGGCTTCACGCCCGAGAGCAGCCAGTCCTCGGCCGTGGCCGCACCCGCGGCCGCGGCCGGGCTCGCCGACAGTCGGACCCCCGGCCCCTCGGCCGCGAACACGCCCCACGTGCTGCCGGCGGGCGCCAGCTCGCCGAGGCCCGCCTGGTGCAGGATCGTCCGCGCGTCGAGGTGCGGCTCCACCGCCCGCGCCGCCGACAGGTCCGTCGCGCCCAGGGTGGCGAGGCACTCCCAGAGGTCGGCGGTGGCCCCCTCGCCGACCCAGGGCTCCTGCGCCGCGAGGTCGACCGCGAGGTCGAGGGCGGCCCCCACGACGTCGCCGCGGTCGTCCGGCGTGCCCGTCGACGCGACGGGGGACGTCGCGAAGGCGACGGCGCGCGTGGTGAGCGGCCCCGCGCCTCCGGACGCCGCCGGGTCCCCCGGACCCGCCAGCCTCACGCGCCCCACGGGGACCCCGCGAGGTGGGCGGCGTAGCCGCCGGGCGTCCGTCCGACGAGCCTGCCGCTGGTGAGCACCTCGACGACGTCGCTCGCGACGAGGCGGGCCCCGGAGTCGCGGGCCCGGTCGACGAGGACCACGTCCTCGTGCTCGGCCACGGGCGCGAAACCGCCCACGGCGTCGTGGACGGAGAGCCGCACGCCGAGGTTCGCCCCGTGCACGTGCCCGTTGGGACGCCCGGGGACGTGCGTGCGCGCCCAGCGCACCGCCTGCGAGGGGGTGAGCCCGTCGGGGCGCACGGTGCCGACCACGAGGTCGGCGCCCTCCTCGGCGAGGCGCACCTGGTCGACGAGCCAGCCCTCGGGCACGGCGCTGTCCGCGTCGGTGCAGACGAGCCAGACGGCGGCCGGGTCGAGGCCGTCGAGGTCCGCGCGGCCCAGGGCCACGCCCGCCGCGCGCGCCACGCCCACCGAGCGAGCGTCGAGCTCGACGACCGCGACGTCCTCGCGGACGCGGGCCACCTCGGCGGTGCCGTCGGTGCAGGCGTCGCAGGCGACGACCAGCCGGACCACCACCTCGGGGCGCACCACGGCGAGCCGGGCGCGGGCGGCGACGAGCGCGTCGAGGCAGCGGCCCACGAGCTCGGCCTCGTCGCGCGCGGGGACGACCACGACCACGGCGCAGACCCGGTCGGCGACGCGGGCGGGCCCGGTGGCGGAGCAGGGCGAGGGGGCGACGAGCGTCACGGGGTCGCCCCCGTCGCTCCGGGCCGCCCGGCGACGCCGCGGGGATCGGGGGACCACACGTCGAGCACGAACTCGGCCTCCTCGTGGTGCACCAGGCGGTGCAGGTCGTCGGCCGCGTCGAAGGCGGCGTGGACGACGGCGGGCTCGGAGCGGAAGTCCGGCTCGGGCCGCCGCCAGTGGCAGGCCACCACGGCTCCGCCGGGCGCCAGCACCGCCGACACGTCGGTGACGAGCGCCGCCAGGTCGTCGCCGTCGAGGTAGTAGCCGGACTCGCTGACGACGACGAGGTCGAAGGGCCCGGGCGGCAGGCCGTCCCGGACGTCGCGGCGTTCGACGTGCACGTGCGCGAGCGGGGCCAGCCGCTCCCGGGCGCGGGCGACGGCCTCGCCCGAGAGGTCCACCGCGACGAGCTCGCCGCACCGTCCGGCGAGCTCGGCGCTGAGCACGCCGATGGAGCACCCGACCTCGAGGGCACGGTCGACGTGGGCCTCGGGCAGGGCGGCGAGGGTCACGGCGCGCTTGCGGATCTCGTACCAGCTGCTCGTGACGTTCCAGGGGTCAGGCCGACGGCGGTGCACCTCGTCGAAGTGCACCGCCGTCGCGGACCCCGCGGGGTCGTGGCTCACGCGTCAGTCGGGTTCGCCACCGGACACGTGGTCCGTGTCGTCGCCGGCCGCGTGGCCCTCGGGCGAGCCGTCGGGCAGCTGCTCGGTGTGCTGCTCCTCGCCGGCGGTGGTGTCGGTGGAGCCGTCGGGCGTGCCACCCGTGGTCGTGTCGTCTGCATCGCTCATGGGGGCGACGCTACGCCCGCCCGCGCTGGGGGGTCCGGGCGTCGCGTACCCCGGCCGGCCCCCGAGCAACGCTCCGAGGTCGACCTCGCGGAAGGTCCGGAGGCGCTCCTCGCGTTCGGCGTCGTAGCGCGCGTCCGGCGGGCGCACGTGGCCCAGCTTGTCGACCGCGGCGGCGCCGACGTCGTCGGCCGCGCGTCGCCGCCCGGCGTCCACGATCGCGTCGAGCTGCCCGGGGTCGCGGCTGGCGGCACGGAGCTCCTCGGCGAGCAGCGTCGACGTCCGCTCGCGACGGCGGAGGAGCGCGGCGTCCTCGACGCGGTAGTCGAACTGGTGCTGCGACCTGCCGTAGGACCGGTGCGCCGCCCGGCGCACGCGGCGCATCCTGCGCGCCTCCGCCTCCTGCTCGTCGGCGACCCGGAGCAGCTCGTCGCGCACCCGGTCGCGCGCCACGGCCACGTCGAACGGGCGCCCGGCGCCCACGCCGCGGACGACGATGGCGTTCGCGACCGCCACGGTCACGGCGGCGCGGACGATCAGTGCGCCCTCGTCGACCGAGCGGCGCACCTCGGGGTCGACGCGTCGCGCCCTCCTGCCCAGCACGCGGTCGAGCCTAGCGACGGGCCCCGCCCGCCCGTCCGGCCGCACCCGGCCCGTCGACCGGTCGCGGCGCCAGCACGTGCAGGGCGCCCGGGACGCACTCGACCTCGACGGGCAGCTCGCCGAGGCGCTCCCCGTCGGCGTAGGCGACGACTCCGGGGGCGTCGATCCGGAGGCGTCGCACCCGGCGCACGTGCACCCGCGGGTCGCCGAGGTGCTCGCCCCGGCTCACCCGGGGGAAGAGCCGCAGGAACTGCAGTCGCGTGAGCCGCTCGACGACGAGCACGTCGAGCAGGCCGTCGTCGACGAGCGCGTGCGGCAGCACCTCGATGCCACCGCCGAAGGACCGGCCGTTGCCGACGCTCACGAGCGTGCCCTCGGTCGCCGAGGCCTCGCCGTCGAGCTCGAGCTCGTAGCGGAGGCGACCGAGCGTGAGCAGCTCGAGGGCGAGGGCGACGTCGTAGCGGCGACGCCCGCGCGGCCACCGCAGTCGGTTGGCGCGCTCGTTGACGAGCGCGTCGAACCCGGCCGAGAGCGTGCCCGCGAACCAGGTGCGACGGCCGTCGGCGGTGGTCGCGAGCCCGGCGTCGACGACCCGCGGCCCCTCGACGAGCGCCGTGAGCAGCGTCCCCACGGCGGCCGCCCGGTCGTCGAGCGGGATCCCGAGGGACCGCGCCGCGTCGTTGCCGGTGCCCGAGGGGACGATGCCGAGCGGCACGCCGGTGCCCGCCACGAGGTTCGTGCCCAGCGAGACCATGCCGTCGCCGCCGACCACGACGAGCGCGTCGGGTCGCGCCTCGACCGCACGCCGGGCCGCGGCGACGAGGAGGTCCCAGGAGGACGCCACGAGCGGCACGACGTCGTGGCCGGCCGCGGTCAGTGCGCGCACCACCTCGGGGCCCGTCGAGCTCCCCCGGCCGAAGGAGGCCGAGGGGTTGATCGCCACCGTGACGTGCAGGGTCACTCCCCCGCGTCGGCGCGGTCGGCCGCGCTCTCGTCGGTGCGGCCCGGCAGCTCCCCCGCACCGTCGCCGGCGAGGCGGTCGCGTCGACCCTGCTCGGCCCGTTCGCGGGCGACGCGCTCCTGCTCGGCGCGCTCCCACGGAGCCGGGAAGGGGAAGTACCGCTCGAGGAAGTCGGTGACCGTGGCCGTGCGCTCCTCGTCGGTCACCTCGGGGAAGCTGCCGTCGTTGAGGCAGAAGAAGTCGTGGGAGCGCTTCTTGAGCAGCTCGGACAGCGAGGCCAGTCCCGAGACCATCGTGGTGTCGACGTAGCGCACGCGCGCCGACTCCTGCACGATCGCACGGCCCGTCATGAGCGCGTAGTAGTGGTAGAGCGAGTTCGTCACCGAGATGTTGTCGCGGGCGCGGAAGCGGCTGGCGGCCGTCGCACGGAACTCGTCGGCGAACTCGTGCTCCATCTCGAAGAGGACGCTGCGGCGCAGCGGGGCCGCGCAGTGCTCGAGGTGGCGCGTGGTCACCCGTCCGAAGCGCTGCTGGAGCAGGCGACGGTTCACGCGGGCGGCGTTCTCGAAGCCGCTGCGCTCGGCGGTGTTGAGGCCGAGGCCGATGCGGGTGTCGGCCTCGACGAACTTCGTCACCGAGCCGGGCGAGAAGAACGTGCTCGGCGCGACGGGCCGCCCGAAGAACATGTCGTCGTTCGAGTAGAGGAAGTGCTCGCTGAGCCCGTCGACGTGGTGCAGCTGCGCCTCGACCGCCTGCGAGTTGTGCGTGGGCAGCACGGACGGGTCCGCGAAGAACTCCTCGCTGCGGACCACGCGCACCCGCGGGTGCTCGCCCAGCCAGGCCGGCACCGGCGAGTCGGTGGCGATGTAGATGTTGCGGATCCACGGCGCGAACATGTGCACCGACCGCAGCGCGTACTTGAGCTCGTCGATCTGGCGGAAGCGGGCCACGGCGTCGTCGCCCTCGCCGAGGACGGCGCCCTTGGACTGCGCCGCGCGGGCCCGCTGGTACTCGACGCTGTTGCCGTCGACCCACGAGAAGACGATGTCGACGTCGAAGGTGATGTCCGTGGCGTGGTCGTCGAACATGTGCTCGAGGGTCTGCCACTCGAGGCCGAAGCGCTCGACCGTGGCGGGCACGGCCTCGGCCCGCGGCAGCGTCGTGCGCATGAGGGCGTTCTCGGCGGGTGCGAGCACCTGGTCGTCGGTGAGCACCCAGAACTCGACCTGCACGGCCGAGCCCGCCCCGTAGCGGAGCCGGCCGATCGGCTCGACGCGGGGCCGGAAGAGGCGGAACACGCGCTCGCCCTCGCGGGCGAGTCCGTCCTCGGACACGAGCACGGCGCGCTTCTTCGGCGGCTTCGCGTAGAACGGCTCGGTGCGGCACGCGGCCACCATGGCCGCCTCGAACCGCTCGCGGTGGACGGCGTCGACGGCGAGCACCGGCCGCTCGTCGTTGCCCCGCACGAGGAGCGCGGGGACGTCCGCCTCGTCGAGCACGCGGCGGACGAAGAGGAGGTCCTCGATCATCGACTGCTGCGGCGTGAGGTGGCCGTTGAGGAGCGTGTACCGGCCCTTGCGGACGACGACGTCGTCACGCTCGAGACCACCGGGGCGGGGACGGGGGGTGAGGAGGGGGCTCTCCGTCGTACCGGTGATCTCCGTGGCCATCCAGACGCACCTTCCCGTGCCGACCCCGGGCGGGTCGTGAGCACTGTTCGCAGTCGCCCCACTTTACCGGGTGCGGACCGGGCCCGCCGGTGCGGGCCTCAGCGGGAGCGACCGCCGGAGGCGGTGGGCACCTTGACGAGGACCCCCACGACGACGAACACCACGCCCGCCGCGAACTGCAGCGCCGCCCAGGGCTGCCCCGAGAGCGGGACGACGACCACGGGGTTCCAGACGACCGCGATCGCGGCGACGAGCGGCACCGCCCACCACGTGCGCCCCCGCACCGCGAAGACCAGCACGATCAGGGCGAGGATCGACACCGCGAAGCGCACCACCGTGAAGACGCCGCTGTCGAGCAGCAGCGCTCCGGCTCCGAGCACCACGGCGGCGAGGATCCCCGGCGCGAGCGCAGGACGGGTGAAGGCGGGGGCGGGAGGCGTGGGCACCGGGCGAGCCTACCGGCGGCACCCGCGCGCCTCCTGCCCCGTCCCGTGCTGCCGCGGGGCGACGGTCAGTCGATGCTGTAGTCGCTCGAGACGATCCCGATCGGACGGCTCATGGGCGGCTGCTCGCGCAGCCGCTCGAGGCCGGGCCGCAGCTCGGTGAGCCACGCCTCGTAGCCCGCGTCGGTGAGGTGCAGGCCGTCCTCGGTGAAGTCGTCGCGCAGCTCGTCGCCGTCGGCGAGCGCCGGCCAGAGGTCGAGGTACTGCGCCCGGACGGTCGCCGAGAACTGGCGCAGGTGACGGTTCGCGTCCTTGATGCGGGCGGCGTGCTCCGCCTGGCGCGGCAGGATCGAGGTGAGCAGCAGGCGGGTGCCCGGCAGGTCGCGGCGCAGCGCCACCATCGTGTTCTCGATGCCGCGGACGACCTGTTCGACCGTGCGGCGGCGCTCGGCGAAGTCGTTGGTCCCGATGAGCAGCACGATGCTGTCGGGCGCGGCCGCGACGACCTCGTCGAGGCGACCGGCGAGGCCCTGGACGGTGTCGCCGCCCACGCCGAGGTTCACCACGTCGTCGTCCGGGAACCAGGCGGCCCAGTCACCGCCCTCGACGATGCTGTCCCCGACGAAGACGAGCTTCTCTGACTGCGGCATGTCTACCTCCTCGATGAGCGGTGGTGCGGATCCATGGTGGCACGTCCTCGCCGGGGGCGGACCGGTGAGGCCGACGACGGGCGGCGGCGGGCAGGCCGCGTCACTGCCGGAAGCGGCGCGGCCGACGCGCCGAGACGCGGTCGAGCCAGTGCCGCACGGACGGCAGCAGGACGACGACCGAGAGCACGACGACGAGCACGCCGAACGCGACGCCGACCGGCAGCGGCACGGGCGACCCGGCGCCCGTCGTGTCCGGGTAGAGCGGCGTCGGCGACGGCACCACGGCGAGGAGCGCGGGCAGGGCGGACACGTCCGGCGCTCACGCGTCCGTGGTCGCGGCGGCCCGGTCGGGCGCACCGGCACGGTCGGGCACGCCGGCACGGTCGGCGGCCTCGCGCTCCGCCGTCGCGGTGATGCGACGCAGCATGCCCGAGAAGATGACGCCGTGGAAGGGCAGGATCGCCGCCCAGTAGAGCCGGCCGCTCAGCCCCGTGGGGAAGAACACGGCACGCTGCCGGTAGTGCGAGCCGCCGCCCTCGCGGGGCTCGACCGTCATCTCGAGCCAGGCGCCGCCCGGGACCTTCATCTCGGCGCGCAGGCGCAGCAGGCGGCCGCGGTCCAGCGCCTCCACGCGCCACCAGTCCAGGGCGTCGCCCTCGCGGAGGCTGGTCGCGCTGCGGCGGCCGCGGGCGAGGCCCACTCCCCCGACGAGGCGGTCCATCCAGCCGCGCACGCTCCAGGCGAGGGGGAACGAGTACCAGCCGTTCTCGCCGCCGATGGACTCGACGACCTTCCACAGCTGCTCCGGCGGTGCGGTCGTGTCGGTCTCGCGGTCGTCCGTGTAGACGGTGTGCCCGGACCAGTCGGGGTCGCTCGGCAGCAGGTCGCTGGGCGCCCCGGCGACCGAGCTGTCCTGCCAGCTCGTCTCGACCTGGCCGTCGCGCTCGCGCTCGAGGGCGAGCCGCACGGACTCGCGGTAGCCGAGCAGCCCTTCGGGCGGCGGCGGCACGAGGTCGTCGATGTCGTGCTCCTTGGCGACGCAGTCGTACTGCAGGGACGCGATGATCGGCACGGCCAGCGCGCGCGGGATCGGGGTGACGAGGTTCACCCACTGCGAGGCCAGCCACGGCGTGAAGACCGGCAGGGAGGCGATCGGCCGCTGCGGCAGCCCGGCCTCGATCGCGTAGCCGTTCATCATCTGCCCGTAGCGGAGCACGTCGGGCCCGCCGATGTCGAAGGTGCGGTTGACGTCGTCGGGCAGGCCCGCGGCACCGAGCAGGTAGTGCAGCACGTCGCGCACCGCGACGGGCTGGATGTGGTTGCGCACCCACTTGGGCGCGGGCATGTACGGCAGCACGTCGGTGAGGTGCCGGACCATCTCGAACGACGCCGACCCCGAGCCGATCACGATGCCGGCCTGCAGCGCCGCCGTCGGCACGCCGCTGGCGAGCAGGATCTCGCCCACCTCGCGCCGCGAGGCGAGGTGCTTCGAGAGGTCGTCCCGGTCCGGGTGCAGCCCGCCGAGGTAGACGATGCGACGGACGCCGGAGGCGCGGGCCGCGTCCGCCACGGTCCGCGCCGCCCGCGCCTCCGCGTCGGCGAAGTCGCCGCGACCGCCCATGGCGTGGGCCAGGTACCACAGCACCTCGACGCCGTCGGTCGCGCGGGCGACGTCGTCCGGCTCGGTGAGGTCGCCCTGCACGATCTCGACGTCGTCGGCCCAGGGGACGTCGCGCAGCTTCTCGGGCGAGCGCACGAGCACGCGGACGTGCGCCCCCGCCTCGACGAGGCGCGGTGCCAGGCGACCGCCGATGTACCCGGTCGCCCCGGTCACGAGGACGCGTCGGCCGCGCACGGCGCGGGCGACGTCCGCACCCACGTCGGACCCGCCCGGGCGCGGCGCGCCCCGGGTCGGGGACGCACCGGGGGTGCCGGTCCCGGCGTCGTCGACGGAGGGGTCCTGCGGGGCTTCGGGGCTCATCCCGCCAAGCTACGCTGGGGGCACCATGAGCACTCAGCAGCTGCCCACCGTCGAGGCCGTCGCCGGCATGATCGACCACGCGATCCTCAAGCCCGAACTCACCCGCGCCGACGTCGACGCCGCCCTCGACCTGGCCGGTCGCCTCCGGGTCTTCAGCGTCTGCGTCCGCCCCTCGGACGTCGCCCACGCCGTCGCCCGCCTCGAGGGCACCGGCGTCCTCGTCGGCACCGTGATCGGCTTCCCGCACGGCACCACGTCCACGACCGCCAAGGTCGCCGAGTCGCGCCGCGCGATCGAGGACGGCGCCGCCGAGCTCGACATGGTCCTCAACGTCGGGTGGCTGCGCAGCGGCCTCGTCGACGACGTCGAGGCCGACGTGCGTGCCGTCGTCGAGGCCGCCGGCGACGTCCTCGTGAAGGTCATCCTCGAGACGGCCCACCTCTCCGACGACGAGATCGTCACGGGCTCGAAGGCGTCCGAGCGGGCCGGGGCGCGCTTCGTGAAGACCTCGACCGGCTTCGCCGGCGGCGGGGCGACGCTGCCCCACCTGCGCCTCATGCGCGACGCGGTCTCCGACGCCGTCGAGGTGAAGGCCTCGGGCGGCGTCCGCGGCCTCGACACGATCCTCGAGATGCTCGACCTCGGCGTCACGCGCTTCGGCACCTCGGGCAGCGAGACGATCCTCGCCGACCTCGCCCACCGCCACGAGACCGGCACGGCCTCCGGCGCGGGCGACGACGCCACCTCGTACTGATGGCCGGGTCGGCCGCCCCCGCCGCGCCTCCGGCCCGGCCCGCCCGGCCGACCTGGGTCGCCGTCCTCGACGTCGTCGCCGGTGCCGTCGGCGTCCTCGTCTCGGTGCTCGTCGCCTGGGCCTGCGTGATCCTCACGGGGCTCCTGCAGGTGCCGGCCCTCGTGGTGGTGACGACCGTCCTGCACGTGTTCGTCACGGCCCTCGGCCTCGGCTTCTTCCTCGTCCGCGCCGTGCAACGTCGACGGGCGTGGTGGTGGCCCTGGGCGGCGACGCTGGTCTGCCTCGTCGTGTTCTACGCCTCCACGGCGATCGCGGGCGCCGTCCTCACCTGACGCGGCAGGCCGGCGAGGACCGGGGCGACGCCCTCCGTGGGCGGCCGGGGCGACGGTCAGGCCGAGGGCGCGACCTCGCGGGCGAGCACGAGCCGGATCTCGGCGACGTCGGCCGCGATCTGCTCGACGAGCGCCTCCACGCCCGCGAAGGCGGTGTTGCCGCGGATCCAGTCCACGAAGTGGACCGTCACCCGTTGCCCGTAGAGGTCCAGGTCGACGTCGAGCAGGTGCGCCTCGACCTGCTTCTCGGGCACGCCCTCGAAGGTCGGGTTGTGGCCGACCGACACCGCTGCCGGGTACGTGCGGTCGCCCACGGTGACCCAGGCGGCGTACACGCCGTCGGCGGGGACGAAGCCCTCGCTGCGGGGGTCCAGGTTCGCGGTGGGGAAGCCGAGCTCCCGCCCGCGCTGCTCGCCCCGCACGACGACGCCCCGGACGGCGGGCAGCCGGCCCAGCAGCCCCGAGGCCCGTCGGACGTCGCCCGCGTCGAGCAGCTCACGGATCCACGTCGAGGAGGCCCGGCGCTCGCCCCCGGGACGCACGTCGTCGATCGAGACCACCTCGAAGCCGCGCGACGGGCCGAGCTCGCGGAGCGTGTCGACGGTGCCGCTCCCCCGCACTCCGAACCGGAAGTCGTCGCCGACGAAGACGAGGCGTGCGTGCAGCGCCCCGACGAGCACGCGGTCGACGAACTCCTCGGGGGTCCACGACCGCAGCTGCTCGTCGAAGGTGAGCACGACCGCCGCGGCGACCCCCACCGCCTCGAAGAGCTCGCGCTTCTGCCGGGTGCTCACGAGCGCCCGGGGCACCGCCTCCGGTCGGACGACCGCGAGCGGGTGCCGGTCGAAGGTCACCACGGTCGGCACGAGACCGCCCTCGGCGGCCTGTTCCTCGAGCAGGTCGACCACGGCGCGGTGGCCCACGTGGACGCCGTCGAACTTGCCGATCGTCACGGCCGAGGGACCGAAGTCCGCGGGCACCGCCGCGAGGTCGTCGTAGTACTCCACGTGCGCCGTCACCGGTCCCCGTCGTCGTCGGCGACCGTGCCGCGTCGACCGGTCGCCGCGTGCGCGTCCGCGTCACCGGGGCGGACGGACGCGCCCTGCCGGCGGTCGCGACCCACGCGCCGCAGCCAGAGCATCCCGAGGACGGGCAGCACCAGCGGCACGAAGCCGTAGCCGCGCCCGAAGCCCGACCAGACGGTGTCGTGCGGGAAGAGCTCGGGGTCGAGCACCGTGAGCAGGCCCACGACGAGCACGCCGACGAGCTCGAACGTGATCGTCGCCCAGGCGACCGCGTGCCAGGTGCGCCCGGGCACGACCAGGGCGACCGTGGCGACGACGTAGACGACGGCGGCGAGGGCGCTCAGCGCGTACGCGAGCGGGGCCTCGGCGAACTGCGTCGCGATCTGGAACACGCTGCGACCGGTCGCCGCGAGGGCGAGGATCGCGTAGACGGCGACGAGCACGCGGCCGAGGCCGGTGGCGCGCGCGGACTTCTGGGCAGGCATCAGGACCATGGTAGTTCCCGGCGCCGGGCGCGGCCGACGCCCGTCAGGCCACCTGCACCGTCCAGATCTGCAGCATCCGGTAGACCATGACCGCCACGGCGAAGAGCGCGGCCGCGATGACGAGGTTGCTCCACCGCGTCCGGTCCACGAGGGCCCAGACCACCGCCAGGGGCGGCAGCAGCACGGCCGAGACGAGGTAGATCCAGAACTCGAGCAGGTTGCCGGTCGGCTCGTTCCCCGCGAAGGGCGCGACGACGGCGACCACGCCCTGCACGACGAGCAGCAGCAGGACGAGCGCAGCGGCGCCCACCGTCCAGTCGTCGGGCAGCTTCCGGGCGAGGCCCCGCACCAGGCAGAAGAGCCCGGCCACGGTCGCCACCCCGACCTGCAGCCAGGTGAACCACTCGATCACGGCGCCACCTCGTCGCTCGGGAAGTTGACGATCGGCTTCGCGGTGCCCCGGCGCACGGCGACGAGCCCGGCGAGCCGCCCCTCGGGGGTCACGGCCGCGACGGGGCCGTCGGTGTCGTCGAGACCGCTGGCCACGCGCTTGCCGTGGCCGAGGTCGACGGCCTGGGCGGCGTCCATCCGCCACACGGGGAAGAGCCGCGCGGCGACGTCGACGGGCGGCAGGAGGGACGCGGCGACGTCCGTGTCGCGCTCGGGCACGGGTGCGCCCTCGACCGAGAACGGTCCCACCTCGGTGCGGCGCAGGGCGGTGAGGTGCCCGCCGACGCCGAGCGCAGCCCCCAGGTCGCGGGCGAGGGCGCGCACGTACGTGCCCGAGGTGCACCGGACGACGACGTCGAGGTCGACCGCGGTGAGCCCGTCGACGACCGGACGGCGGCGACCGGTCACGCGGAACTCCCTGATCGTCACCGGCCGGGCGGCGAGCTCGACCTCCACGCCCTCGCGGGCGAGGTCGTACGCGCGGCGGCCGGCGACCTTGATCGCACTGACCGCCGTCGGCACCTGCTCGACGTCGCCCGTGAGCGCGGCGACACCGGAGTCGACGGCCGCGTCGGGCACGTGCGCCGCGTCGGTCGCCCCGGTCACGGTGCCGTCGGCGTCGTCGCTGTCGGTCGAGACGCCGAGCCGGATCGTCGCCGTGTACGTCTTGTCGAGGCCGACGAGGAACGTCAGCAGCCGGGTCGAGGACTCGAGCCCCAGCACGAGGAGCCCGGTCGCCATCGGGTCGAGCGTGCCCGCGTGGCCCACCTTGCGCGTGCCGGCGGCCCGGCGGATCCGTCCGACGACGTCGTGGCTGGTGATGCCCTGCGGCTTGTCGACGAGCAGGATGCCGCTGTTCTTCACCCTGCGACGGTACCAGCGGCGACCGACGCGACCGCGTCCGCCCACGCTCCCGAGGGGCAGCGTCCCACGGTGCTCAGCAGGCGTCGTCGTACACGCGACGAGGGTGCCCGGGGTCCGCGGCGTCGACGACGATCGTCGCTCCCGCGCGCCCGGTGCCGCCCCGGGCCTCGCCCGCCTGCGCGAGCCAGAGCACGAGGTGCCAGGTCCCGCGCAGGTCGTCACGCTGCGCCCCGGGCCCGTCGACGACGTGGACGACGTCCTCGACCTCCCCCGGCACCGCCGGTCCCGACCCCTCGGCGCGGCGCGTCGCGAACGCGTCGAGGGGCTCCCCCGACGCCGCGTGGCCCTCCGCGCGCACGGCCTCCACGAGGTCGGCCGCGAAGCCGGCCGTGTCCGACCCCGGAGGCGCGTCCACCGCGACGAGGACGCGTCCCCTCGCGTAGTTGTGCAGGATCTCGGACGCGAGCTCGCGCATCACGTCCTTCTTCTCGGGTGCCCACCGGGTCGTCATGCCGGCCAGCGTAGGCCGGTGCGGGCCCGTCGGTCGCGCCTCCGGCCCTCGCCGACGGTGGCAGGATGTCGGGGTGACGTCGATCGCCGGGCCCCTCGTCGCCTGGTACCGCGAGGCGGGCAGGGACCTGCCCTGGCGGCGCCCCGGGTTCCCCGCGTGGGGCACGCTGGTCAGCGAGGTCATGCTGCAGCAGACGCCCGTGCAGCGCGTCGTGCCGAGGCTCGCCGAGTGGCTCGAGCGCTGGCCGACCCCCGCCGACCTCGCCGCCTCGCCGCCGTCCGAGGCCGTCCGGGCCTGGGACCGCCTCGGGTACCCGCGGCGCGCCCTCCGCCTGCACGCCGCCGCCGTGGCCATCACCGAACGCCACGGCGGCGTCGTGCCCGAGGACGTCGACGAGCTGCTGGCCCTGCCCGGCGTGGGCGACTACACGGCCCGCGCCGTCGCCGTCTTCGCGCACGGCCACCGACACCCCGTCGTCGACACCAACGTGCGCCGGGTCCTCGCGCGCGCGGTCGAGGGACTCGCCGAACCGTGGTCGCCGTCGGCACGACGCGACCTGCCGCTCATGGAGTCCCAGCTCCCCGACGACCTCGAGGCGGCCGCCGCGACCAACGCGGCCGCCATGGAGCTCGGGGCGCTCGTCTGCACGGCGCGCTCCCCCCGGTGCGGCGAGTGCCCGCTCGTCGACCGCTGCGCGTGGGTGCTGGCAGGACGCCCCGAGCACGACGGTCCGCCGCGACGGACGCAGGCGCGCTTCGAGGGGTCCGACCGGCAGGTGCGCGGGCTGGTCCTCGCCGAGCTGCGATCGTCCGACGTGCCCGTCCCCGACGACGAGGTGCGCGCCCTGTGGCACGACCCCTCGCAGCTCGGACGCGCCCTCGCCGGGCTCGTCGCCGACGCGCTGGTGGCCGGGTCGCCCGACGAGGGGTGGACGCTCGCCGACTGAGCGTCGGACCGCCCGGCGCCAGCGTCGGCGCCAGCGCGTCAGGACGTCGGCGCGTCAGGACGTCAGCGCGTCAGCGCGTGCCGCCGTCGGGCTCCTCGAGGCCGTCGTCGACGACGTCGAGGTCGTCGTCCTCGTCGACCACGCGCGGCTTGACGTACGGGTCCTCGTCGCCGGCGTACTGCGCCGACGCGGCGGTCGTGCGGCTCTCGGCGTCACGGTCCCGGGCCTGCTGCAGCAGCGCCTCGATGCTCGCGGCGTTCTCGGGCAGGGCGTCGAGGATGAACTCCAGGCTTGGCGTGAGCCGGGCGGTGATGTTCTTGCCGACCTCGCTGCGGAGCATGCCGGTGGCGCTCTTGAGGGCCGCCGCGGTGTCCGCGCGCTCCTCGTCGCTGCCGTAGACGGTGTAGAAGATCGACGCGTGCTGCAGGTCGCCGGTCACCCGGACGTCCGTGATGGTGACGAAGCCGAGCCGAGGGTCCTTGATGCCGCGCTCGAGGCGCCGGGCCACGATCTCCTGGATGCGGTCGGCCATCTTCCGGGCGCGCTGGGGGTCCGCCATGGTGGTGCTCCTTCTGCTGGTCGGCTCTCGTCGAGCCTAGACGGGGACGGGCCCCGCCCGACCTGTGGTCGGACGGGGCCCGTCGGTGGTGCTGGTGCTGTCGCCGAGCGTCAGGCGCGCGGCTTCTCGACCATCTCGATCGTCTCGATCTCGTCGCCGACCTGGATGTCGTTGAACTTGCCGAGGCCGATGCCGGCCTCGAAGTCCGTGCGCACCTCGGTGACGTCGTCCTTGAAGCGACGCAGCGACTCGATGGCCAGGTTGTCGCCGACCACCACGCCGTCGCGGATGACCCGCGCCCGGGCGTTGCGGGTGATCGTGCCCGAACGGACCACGACACCGGCGATGTTGCCGAACTTCGAGGAGCGGAACACCTCGCGGATCTCGGCGACACCGGACTGCTTCTCTTCGAACTCGGGCTTGAGCATGCCCTTGAGCGAGCTCTCGATGTCCTCGAGGGCCGAGTAGATCACCGAGTAGAAGCGGATGTCGACGCCCTCGCGAGCGGCCCGCTCGCGGGCCTTCGTGTCGGGCCGGACGTTGAAGCCGATGATGATCGCGTCGTCCACCGTGGCCAGGTTGACGTCGCTCTCGGTGACGGCGCCGACGCCGCGGTGGATGATCCGCAGCTGGACGCTGTCGTCGACCTCGATCTTGAGCAGCGACTCCTCGAGGGCCTCGACGGCACCCGAGACGTCACCCTTGATGATGAGGTTGAGCGACTCGACCTTGCCCTCCTCGAGGGCACGGGTGAAGTCCTCGAGCGAGATGCGCTTGCGGGCCTTGGCGAGCGACGCGTTGCGCTCGACGGCCTCGCGCTTCTCGGCGATCTGACGCGCCGTGCGGTCCTCCTCCGTGACGAGGAACGTGTCGCCGGCCCGGGGGACGGTCGACAGGCCCTGCACGAGGACGGGTCGCGACGGGAAGGCCTCGTCGACCGTCTCGCCGTTCTCGTCCACCATCGCCCGGACGCGGCCGTAGGCCGTGCCCGCCACGATGGCGTCCCCGACACGGAGCGTGCCGGACTGGATGAGGACGGTCGCGACCGCACCGCGGCCCTTGTCGAGGCGGGCCTCGATCGCGACGCCGCGCGCCGACTTCTCGGGGTTCGCCCGGAGGTCGAGGCCCGCGTCGGCCGTGAGCAGGACGGCCTCGAGGAGGGCGTCGATGTTCTGGT
>Ga0265797_10004230_pt1 | contig 22115 bp, 18 predicted proteins | sample P2T30metagenome_FD_192433 | JGI IMG/M metagenome (GOLD analysis project Ga0265797, IMG submission 192433) | Plant litter microbial communities from East Loma Ridge, Irvine, California - P2 T30 | ecosystem: Environmental > Terrestrial > Plant litter > Unclassified | place: USA: California... | reverse complement strand
CCCGCAGCTGTTCGCAGGTCCAAGTGATTTCGGGGGCAGCATGGCATTTTTCTTAATCAAAGCCAACAAGCAACCTCATAGCTTAGAGTTCAATTGCTACGCGAGCTCAATTTCATGATGCGGTACGGTGCATCATTCATGCTGTATGACCTTGACCCTCCGGCCTTTCTCCAACGGTTCTCCATGCATAGACGAAAGCGACCCTCTTGGTTGAGACATCTACTCATACTCTAGCAAAAACCTAGCAAGGATAGCAAATTGTACGCATTAGTCAAACTGACCAGCTATCTGCACGTGTGGCCCATGACCACAAGAAACCTCAGTACAAGTACCAATACCGCTAAACCATCACTTCTTCTTGCGTAAGCGTTTCTTCTCTTCTGAACCCATCACAAGCATATTCCTCAAAGCCCGGAGAACATGTTCCCACAACTGATCCCGTCTGAGAGCGTGACGAAGCAGATCGCGTCTGCGCACTCCTGCAAAAGGCACGGTGGGATGAACATTCGCATTATGATTGTGGGCGTGTTCAAGGGATGGAACTCTGGCTGAAATGTCGTTTGTGGCAGGTTCGGGGGCTGGATGTGGATTAATGAGGGGTTCGTCTTCACCCATGGCATCTACGACCTCATCTACGTCTGAGTCTGTGCGCCTGTCGCGTGGTGCAGAAGACTGTGGTAGCCAGTCTATGGAACCATCCAGGTTTGAGCTCGTACGTTTACTGCGTGATCCAGACGACGGCCGACTCTCGAACGAAAATCTCCTCCTGGTAGCCCTGGTAGAGGAGTAATCACTGCCGCCGTCTCTGCCGTCGCCTGGCGTGAAGATTCTGCTCTCATTGGGTAACCGCCCTAATGCTGCTGACACTCCATCTAGTCTTGTAGCCGTGCCTCTCTCTTCTTCTGCCTTTACATTTTGTTCGTGGAAATGCAAAGAGGCAGCATCTGACAGGTCGCTCGAATCCCCGGATAATGCTGAGTAGTGCGACTTAGGGGAGCCCGGTACGTACACATAGGTTCCATAATCATTTGCGGGGATCCAGGAAGGATCGTTTATGTCGGGAAGTATGAAGCCGTTCCTAGAGCTGTTTCCAGATTCGTTGGGTATACGTTCGCCTTGGTCATCGATCCTGGAGCCATTGTCGGGCTCGTTGAGTATACCTTCCGCTAGATGGTCGTCTTCATGGCCGCGAATATGGCTGCCTCCAGGCCCGTTCGCTGGTTCGTCCTCTTCGAGAGGTTCATCGTCCAGTGGTTCAGGTGTCCCAGCACCACCTCGAAGACAAAGTAGCTGTCGCCATAGCGGTACAGGTTGCTCAGCTCCTTTCCCTGAACCTAAGGGCTGTCGGTCGCCATTATTCGGTGCTGACGGTGGCAATATAGGTTGCTGAATATCTCCCTGCAAAGCGTCCCAAGCACTGTATGCCTGAACCCAAATATCGTCATTGCTCGAGGAAGAAATCCAAGTTTCAAAAGCGGCGCCCAGGCACTTTGAGTCTTGTCCCGGCGGTGCATCGATATGGTTCTTTCGAATGCGATACTTTGAAAATCCGCGCTTGAACCTTTCTGTGCATGCCCTCTCTGGTAGCGGCCACTTCCATAGGGTAGGAGGGCCACCAGCACCATAGGCCGTTGTGGCTCTGGCTCTGGCTGCGGCGTTGGCGGGTGCTTCGGTTGCAAGTCTGTTTGTCGCATTGACCTTGACTTGCGCTTTGATAGTAGGTGTCCACCACTTCGCCGATATCCAGAAAGATATGGGTGTTCGCAAAGTGACCGCACTGGAATGCCAGTGTCTATCCCGTATAGGAAGCCTCCATTCTTCGTTCACGGTGAGATCGTTTTCTGACATCGCTCTCCGCTCTATGCGAATCGAGCGGCCGGACGACACGTTGTCGTGGCATTCGTACGGATTGCTAGATACAGCTGCTGGTAGCGCGAGACCGACCGTTGGTGATGCAGTGGGTACTGCAGATTTTTGGCTGGAAGCATTGCCGTCCACAGATCTGGAACTAGCCACACGAGTGTCGGATGTTATACTGCCATAGGATGGAGTTCCCCCAATCTTCCACCACGAACTCGCATCTCGACCCGCAATTGTAGGTGATGAGCGTTGAGCTGGATGAGTGTGATGTCCGTCGAAGTTGGCCCAAGGGTTCGTGTTTGGATTCGCATCATTGGTAGATGGAGTGAAGTTGCCACGTGGATTGAGCGTGGGTTGGACGGAGCCTGGAAGACCCACTGTACTCTCTGAATGTCTTCGTCGGCTAGGTACGGGCGCGAGTATGGCCTGTTCGGAGGTCGAAGATGCGGGTTGCGGTTCTGAGTTGACTGACTCCTAGTCAGACCTTGAAGGCCTAGTTTGCCTGTCAGTGACAAGCACTTGAGATGCCGGAATAGCACGCTCACCTTGAGAAGTTCCTTATGTCCGCCTTCCTAGATTTACCCTCAGATTCCTTGGGCTCGGTAGCGAGTGGGATTTGCAGATCTGATTCGTGCGTCTGTACGGCGGAGGGTGTGGATATGGCGTCCGGATTGTTGTCGTCTTGCGAGTGAGCAGGAGCTGCCATGGTAGTGATGAGTCGACGAGTGATGGTTGAGTAACGATAGCAGATAAGAGATACTGTTGGTGATGCAAGCGGTGGTGGTATAGAAAAAACTAATGTCAGTAAAGTTGCGAGAGAGAACAAGTGGTGGCCTTTGTGAATTCGAGCGCTTGCATTTTGTATGCCTTTCAAGGCGGCACTTCCTTCCCATCCCAGTCCCAGCACTTGCCCCGTCCTTCAGGCGCCACTTGCCGGATTACGTCAATTAGCCTTTCTGCAACCCAGTCGCGCTCAAACAGCTTCTCCTTCTTGACGTTACTCCAGAAATCTTTGCTCAAACCAGTCTTGACGGTTCCGGGATGTAAGGCAATCGCCATCGCGTTATCGCCCGACGCAGTCCTCAGATGGTTGTCAAAGGTTTTGACTACCTGATTGACACCAGCTTTTGATGCACGATAGCTGTACCATCCTCCTAGGCGATTGTCACTGATACTACCAACGCGAGCTGACATGATAGCCATTGTAGCTACATCTGGTAAGCCCGTCATGTCCTCTTGTTCCTTGTCAATGACTGCACTCTTCCTTGGGAGGAAAGAAGAAAAGTGCTTGAGCATAAGCATTGGACCCAGAGTATTAGTTCGGCTACGCATTGGTGTACGTAGTCAGTACACATCGCATGTCCGGTTTAGATAAGACCATTACTTACAAAGTCAATAACGCTTCGTCAGCGTTGATTTGGGAGGGAGACTTTTCTGGGAAAAGGATCCCCGGCACCATCATAGCTAGTTGAAGCTGATGAGGGCCATCACTGAACTGCTTCTTGCAGGTCGCTGATGCATCTGCAATAGTCGTCTCGTCTAGAGTAAGATCAGTACTCGAGCGCCATTGTGCACATTATCACATATGCTAAATACGTACCTAGAACATCCAGTTTCAACACCGTCAATCGCCTCTCGTCAACATCCAAACCATCGAGTAACTCCTCCTTTGTCTTATCGAGATCCTTTCGGGCTGTTGTAACAACGGGCGCGTTCGTAGTCTGCAACACCCGTCTTGCGAGTGCGAAGCCTATGCCCCGAGAGGCCGGTGAGATCAGCGACCACGGTGGCATCGCGATGGGGGCAATGGAAGGGTAGCAACAGATGCCATGCTCGTGACAATCTTTTGATGCTTCTGAGCTTCGCGAAAAGTGGTCGGGACGCGATCGATGATGACATACTTGCCCTGTCGATCGGTCGGCTAGTGTAATTTGAGCTAGCTCATTCTTCACCCGTCTCCAGCCAGCATCACTTCACTCTGAGCATCTTTTTCTGACACACCTGACATGCTCAAAAAAGGCGCAGTCTGTATGAGGTCACATCGAAAGCGTCAAGAGCCCATACAACTGTGGTCATCAACGTTCTGTCGCAACGGCGCCATATACTTTTGGCAGTGGGTCTGAACGACGCAACTTTCCGTCGCGGAACGTAAGTATGCAACAGTCTCAAAGTCTCACCGCCCATAGCGCCGTAAGTCACTAGCCAATATGTAAAGAAGCAATGCTGCATTCCTTGCACGTATCTTAGTTATCGTAAACATCGATGTCGAAGTCACCCTCACAAGAAGTCGCCATCGCAGCTCCGGCACTTGCCATCTCTGCACCAATGTCCGTCTTTGCTTGCTCTCGTCGTTTTGCCTCTCGCTGCTGATAGTCTACCTTTTGCTTCTTGGCCCGCTCGTCGCGCATGCCATGCTTCTTTGTACGTCGCGCCGCAGCTAGATCCTCCTTAGCGCTCAATTCCTCCTTTGCCTTCTCAATCTTGACCTTCAGCTTTTCCTCTGCAGTCATGATGTTCTTTGGCATGTCGTAACGCGATGCCAATTTCTCTTCCTTGGTTTTCAACCTTGCCTTCAATACGCGCAGACCGCTGTCCACTTTATTGAGCCTGTCCTTTATGTCCAGTTGTGCAAGTCGAAGCCTCTCATCCTTGCTAATCCGAACGATGAATTGATTCGAGCCCTGATTTTTGAAGGACTTGTGCGAGTCGGAAATCAGCGTGGAGTTTACTGACGTTCTGTCGACTGCCATATCGCGCGTGATATGGTGTGGTCGTCGGGGAGGTAGATCATCGGACTTAAGCTGTCCTTCGCTCTGGGTAGGTAGGGGAGTCGTGTCTCCTACTCCGTGATACAGTGTTTCGGAATCCTCAGACATTGCAGTGTCTATGGGCAATGTCGTTACGTGGATGGGTGTTCGAGGAAGAGAAGATACAGCGATTCAGGAAGTTTAGATCGTGGTCGTAGTGATCTTGGTTAGATGAGGGGAGATGACGTTGATAGTGCTTAAACGTTCAGGATTGGAGACTGTTCGTTAGGTGAGTGCCGCCGATCAAGTGAGCGTGAGTCTTTAATGTTTGATTGAAGCACTACCTAGTCTTAGCGTATGCGATACGGCCTTCACTATTGTGCTTGTCGCGCTCTTCTCAACACCAGAATAATTCAATACGATACAGAGCAGAGCTACAAGTATGGGGGGCTATGAGGTCAACCACGGTCAGTTGTGGCTACGAAAAACATGCCAAAAGCACGTCAGTAACTACGTTTCGATCTACACCTCGAGTCTCTGTAACAAAGCCCTCAATATCCAATTTTCCCTTCCAGTAACATCCTCAACTCTCTTCAAGCCAGCATGAATCTCACCCTGTAGTCGTCTCAATGTATCTCGCGTATACTTCATGCTGCCCGCTCGGTCGAGTTGCCCCAGCACAAGCTTTTTCTGCTCATCTGATAAATATCCGATATCCCGCCGTTGTCGGAGAAGCTCATACAGTTCAGCGTTGTCTTCGCAATTTTTCAACGCGTGAACGAGTGGGAAGGACATTTTACCCTCATCCAGATCCTCACAAAATCCCTTTTGAGCACTGTATTCCGGCGAATGAAGGTTCTGATAATCATCGCGGACCTGGTATTGTATCCCAATACAGCTTACAAGCTCCTCAATATCTGCGCCTTGCGTAACTCGCAACAATTCGCAATCTGCAGACGCAAGTAGAAGCCGCACCAACAATCGAAACAGACCTCCAGTCTTCTTGTTCACCATCTCTAAATACTCGTTCTCGGACGGACACTGGGTATGAAATGTCCAAAAGAGATCATAAGACTGGCCGATGTGCAATTCGGCGAGTTCTTCGAGGACAATCTTCACCTCTGCGGCGCCCAATTCTTGAGCCTCACTTACAGCTTGGAGGAGTTCGTAACATCCGGAGTTGATCGTTTGTGCAATACCGAAGACAGTATGTGTCGCTGGCTGACCTCGTCGGAGATTAGACCCATCTTCGATATCATCGAGCATAAGAGATGCAGCATGTAGACGGTTGCCTAGTGATTTGATACGGGATACGACAGTCTCGGGTACGTTCAGCCAGATATTGAGAGCGTCGATGAAGGTGTCTCGTACACCTTTGGAGGGGAGTGAAGTGATGTAATCGAAGGGTGCCTGGACATTTTCTCGGCCTAGCAGATCGTTGCCAAGTATTTGATCGTCCTTCAAGGTCGAAGAAGAGACAGATGTACAAGAAGAGATCGAAACATCATCCCTCGTTGTGAAGCTGTCGTCCTCGGAGGCTTGAAGGGATGAATCGGCAGACGAACGCCGGGAGCTTTCATCCCGCTCTTCCTCTACCTCGGTTCGTATATAAGCATCGTACTCAAGACAAAGTGTCTTTTGAAGCGACTCCGCTGTCATTCCGTCTTCCATGCCCACATTCGGGTCATATCTGTACTCTCGGTGGTACCTCGGACAATTCAAACTCCAAACAACATTTCCGCTGATCTGGTAAGCCAGCGCGTCCAAATATCTGTCAAGTTTCTCAGGTATGGGCGCATTATTCTGCCGAAACTCTGCACAGCTCCCCAGAAACTGCTCCTCGTATCTTTTCGTCGCCTCCAAAGTCATGCTTTTTGCCGCATTTACATCCATGTTGTACCATTGCATGTGAAGCCAGACCGCGTTCGTTAGTGTTTGCGACTTTCCAGATTTTTCGAAGTCCGCATATTCGCGGTCAAAGGAGAAGAAGTCATTAGCCAGGCCGAGAGCTGCGTAACAAGGCTTGCGAATTTGCTCGAGTTTAATGTCCTCTTCTTTACTGAGCGTCACACCCATACCAAACAGCAGCATAGCTTCCACAAACCTAAAACAGTCAGTTTTGACAAGCGCATTACTTATTCAACAGCAAAGAGAAAACTTACGGCGCTCCAGTATCAATCATGCGGAAGTTCACGTACTCTTCCAGGTGGGTAAAGCACTTGTTCTTGTCTCGTAGAGTCGTATCAATCATCTCTTTCCACACACTTTTTACCCGTTCAGTACACGCATGGTCGATGGAACCAAGCTGTATCATGATCTTCGCTTGAATCTGTGTCTTGCCCAGTGCCGGGTTCGTGTTTTTCCACTCTCTTTTGTTTTGATTATCAGCACGCGACTACGATCATCAGTGATCTTCAATCTGAAAAACCAATTGAACTTCTATCATACCGTTTCTGGTTTCTCAAGCTCAATCATGTTATCGTAAAGGAATGCATCTGTATTCAGTAAGCAGACTACCTCAGTGATAGGAAAACCATATGGTACAGGTATCGTACACTCAAGCACATAAGCGATCATGCGCAACCTTTCTGGCTTGGTAAGTGGTAGGACCACAGCCGAGAAGTTGCCGTTGATAGGGTTACATCCTCCGAATTCTTCGATTGGCCCGACGTATTTGATCCAGTCTTGTCTCGCTTCATAACATCCAGCGTTGGCCTCAGACTCGTATTTGTGGCGTCTCAATGTGTAGTCCGAGCAAAGGCTGTGTGTGTCGTAGTGAGAAAGAGAGACAAGGTAAGAAGTCTCATCAGCTGATGCTTGCTTTGGTCTGTCCATGATTACGGGGTTAAAAAAGAGATCAAAAAGGCCAAGTATGTTCTCGGGTTGGTTTTGTTCCTCCAGTTGGTCTCAGAATTCTGCAAATAGCACGTCTCTTAAATCAGACACGTAGTGAGGCATCGTCATCTTTTTGCATACTTCTTTATGAGGTATTCGACATCATAATGAAATCAACTCTTGTGTGTACCGAAAATCTGTGTGATGGTCATACCTGCGCACTCACGTGTGCACAGTTTCTGTCATGCCGATCGAGATTGATGTGCTGTACAAACAGGGTGGAGATTGCCAGTCGATCGCACAACGATGTAGTAAGCCTATTTCTTTGGGAGATCGGTTGCGATCTGAAATTTAGCAAGACATTGAGATTGTAGCTCTACACATCGGGTTTACCGATCTACGGTCATTAGTGGGTCTCATGCAGGACAGGCTCATCTAACATGCTGGCGGCTTTCCTTCACTGTGACGTTTACTGCGGTCATATCAGTACCCGAGTGTGGTATGGGTGACCGCACCACTGCCATGAACTTTAGTGTTGCTGCCTTCACAGTGTCTCAGCCAACTACTCCAAGTAATGATGAATTAGGATGGCTTCACTTACACCAGGAAGGCATTGATAGAAGTGCCAGTTTTCTGGATAGCTATGATGTATACATGACATGCAACCGCGGCCCCACTAATCGCTGTCTGTGTGGTATCAGACCAAATCGACGAAGCTGGTCAAGCGACAAAAAAGCAATCGCACAAGGAATTCAAAGCATCGTGAAAAAAGAAGGTCGAGTGCTATCATGGGCGGATCGCGAAGATAGGTATCTACGTTCGATCCATTCGACTCCTGATCCAGGGTTCATACTTCCTCCTCGTCTCTTCATCGCCGTAGATATCAATGTCAAGGCCATCGTCCGCAATCATCCTATCCATTTCTCTCCGTGCCCGTTCTTCCTCCGCTTCCTCCATCGCCTCTTGGGCCACTTCTTCCTTAGCCTCATCTTTGACTTCACCTCCAGGCATCCTATCTACAAAAGGCCGAGTATATGCATCTTGTAAGCCCAACCCCACCATCTCTTGCTGTACCCTCTTCCTCCACTCGGTGTATGCCAATGCCTTAGGACATTGGTTCAGACGCAACTGTCGATATACAAATGTGTATTCTCTGTGGAACTTTCGCTCTATGTTCTGGCCTAATTTTTGCCATGCTTCGATATCTCGGAGATCAGGATAGTTCGGGGCGAGCTGCTGTGCCTTCTCCAAATTTTGCTTGTTGCGTTTCCGGGGGTTGTTCTGTCGTGGGGAGTCTGGTGCTCCATGTCTATGTCGTTTGCTACGATCAGGGTCGAGCGCGTTCGAATGAGACGCGTACAGCCTTACGGTCTTTCCTGGGCCATATAGTTGCGGTCTGCCACTTTCAACCCTATAGTTGTCTGTACTCTCAGCATAACTGTTCCGTGTAGTGACGTCGCCTCCTTCGAACACTCGGTGTTCGTCGCCAGATATGTTCCACTTCCTCTTCCTGGCCCTTTCTTGTACAGACAAAGAATGCTTAGCCTGACCCTCAGCCGGAAAGCCTCGCTCACCCAACACCCTTGCGGTCGCTAGATTCCTTCCGCTGTCGGGGTTTATGGAAGCCATATCGGTGTTCGGGGTTGGAGGATGATAAAGTGCGTCTGTTACGAACGCGGAAGTAGACTTGAGCCTGTCGAAGGAGTGTAAGATGTTGGGTTGCAATTGCAGTTACTTGAAGGTGATTACGACCCTCCAATTATCATTTAAAGAAAGAATGCTTATTACGCTCTTTCACAAGGCACGTGTAACCACCCGTGATTCGGAACGCACTTGCGCTTGGTGGTTGTACCACTAAAAACGCCAGGCAACAAGCGACAACGTGACGAAAAGGTGTTTAGTTAAGGCTTTCCCTGAGGGTATTACGTGAAAATTAGCAAGGCGCTGAATCAATCACTGGCGCTTTAGTTGTGACTGACGTCTTTCTCTGTGGGCAGTGTTGCGAGGTCGTAAGTGTGTAAGGTATGAATGTACCAGGTGACTGGAAAGATTAGCGCGAGATGATTGCAAACTTAGCAAGTCACAGCCAGTTGGGAAAGAATGAGCCTGAGAAGCGTGGTGACTGCGAAAGCGTGACAGTACCTAGACACAAGTATACTCAAGGCAAGAGTCACTAGGTGGTTTTGAATAGACCACATATTATGAAAATCAGCCACTCATACGAAGATCTCTTAGAACGTCGAGACAGCCCAGGATAGGACCAGGCTAGTCACACATCATTAGAATATCTACAGCCATACTCATCAACACCCGTCTATTCTTCCATCCCACAACGAGCACATCTCATCACTCCCCCCATGGCTCTGATATCGGTGTAGACAGAAAAAGACTAAGAAAGAAACAAAGAAAGCTCAACGAGGGAATCACAAGCTATATATTTCGGGAAATCAAGACCAAAAACGCCTATTTGATCTTTGATGGAGAGGCAGAAAACCACAAACAGGGAATAAAGCGTAGTGGTAGTGGTAATGATGATATGTGGATGAGGAACATGGTCAGATCGCTAGCGCAATGCGAAACGTGACAGTTAAAAGAAATATGATGGGTTATGTACAAAAAAGGAGTCGTAAAGGCTCGTCAAAGGAGGAAACAGGGACAGACAATATGCAAACAAGTCGTCCCCCATCCTACTACTAGTCACCTCAGGTACTACCTGGGCGGACTTCGCGGACTACGTGGTGGGCTTTTGGGTACTGCAGGCACTTCCGGTACATCTTCTTGGTTTTGACGAAGATGTTCTGGCGCCTCATCTCGTGTTATTGTCGCTCTGCGGATCGCATTGCGTAACCGGCTCATGACTGCCGGTTGTGTATTGGGGGGACCGCCTTGGTAGCTGTTCCTGTGGCCTTGGAAACTGTTACGGCTGTGGGACGACTCGAGTCGTGTCAGCATGGCGGCCGAGGTAAAGTCGTTGCTTTGCTCGAAACTAGGACGCACGCGGTCCATAGACATACGTGCGCGATCGAAGCTTGGTCGTACGCGGTAGTCGGTCGACATACGATGGGCGAGGGGAGGAGCCTCCGTTGTAGGAGCGGGTGGGAGGCCCTCCATAGAACGGCGGAAAGTGTAGTCGGTGCTGTTGCTGCCATTCTGGCTTCTTGGGTTGTGCGTCGTAGCGGTTGGAGCAACTGATGGTGGGTAGATGGGTCGAACGTCTTCGTCCGTGACATCGGCATTAGCGGCTTTGTACTTCGAAGCATCGGCTTCCGATGACTGGTTGGAGTCTTGCTCACCAGCCACCTTCTCTGGTCGAGGAGGAAGGTAAGAGTCATTGTCTCTCAAATAGTCGAATTTGCCTTGCTTCACCTGCTCCCGAATAATGTCCGCATCTAGAGGGAAGTAGATCTTCTGCACCACCTTGAAGATGAAGCGCGGAAGCAAACACGCTACCGTAGCGCACAGAACGTAAGCCCAGAAATTGAGAGTGCCGTATGCTTCGGCACCAGCCTTGTAGAATTGAGCACTCGAGGTGAAAGAGGTGTACACCCCAGTCCAGAACCAGATGAAGAGGGTACTGATGACGACGATCAGGACGATCAGCCAGTCCCAACGATATGTGTTGTATAGGACGTAGATGTTGGCTGCACAAACAGCTGTAGTTGCAGCGTAGATACCCATGCGTCGGAACTCGGCCAGGTCCAATCCGTTGGAGGTCGCAAAAGTTGCGGGTGCGAAGATTTCGTACAAGAAGAAGAAGGCAACTGCGGATTGGTAGATACCATCGACCATGTAAGCCCTATAATGTGTTAGTGTCTTTCATGTGCCTTGAGCCGATTTTGCTTACCAGAACTTAGGCTGGCTCCATTCCTTTCGCTCGATACCACGACGGTACAGCTCCGGGACGGCCAGAGATACTCTATCATCGACATCCTGATCCAGAACACCCATGACGATAACAGGGAGTGACGTAAACGCCAAGTTGAAGAAGATAATGTAAGTGTAGTCGAAGATATACTGGCTGTCGAAATTGGTGTAAATCTGGTACCAGAAGAGAGAAAACGTCCAAATGATGTTCTTGTAGAAGAAGTTGGCAATGGTTTCTGCGAGCCTACGGTATGACCATCGACCGTGAACAAGCACAAGGCGAGTGAGGAAACGGAATTGACCAATGGCGTAATCAGAAGACATGACGGCTGCGCGGCCCTCGACACCAGCGATACCGACACCAACGTGCGCCTCTTGAATCATGGCCACGTCGTTGGCACCGTCTCCAATAGCAAGAGTGAGACAGTCCAGTCCAGTCTTGACCATGTTGACGACGGCTGCTTTCTGACTGGGACTCACACGGCAGCAAAGAACGGATCGACAACGCCTACAAAGCAGAAGGAACTTCCGCTTCACTGATTCATCTAGAGCCAGCTTGAGAGTGTCTCCGTCGATGATGATGGCATGTGTAGGTGGTGGTGGTTCGTGATCGTTTTGAGCGGCGGCCAGTTCTTCTTCAGAGCCTTCTAGACCGAAGATCTTCAATTTCTCGTCGAGCTGGGCTTCTATAGAATCGATGTTATCGTCTGTAACCTTGAGGATAATCAGGTCCATGTCGTTGTCGAGCAGGTTGCAAGAGAAACCGATGTTGATGGCTGTCTCAACTTTGTCACCTGTAAGAACCCACAGCTTAATACCGGCCTGACCGAGAAGAGAAATGGACTCTGGTACACCGTCCTGGAGTCGGTCTTCGATGGCAGTTCCTCCAATCAGCCACAAGTGGTTTTCGATGCGATCGGATACCTCTTCCAGCTTGTCCTCACGTCCTTGAATAGCGTTGGCAGCAATGTCGTAATCCCTGTTCCACTCTTGGTATTCCTCCTCAGAGATCTCTCGTTGAGCAATGCACAGTGTTCGGAGTCCTTCTCGCGCAAACATCTCAAGATGCTCACCAGTATCGGCACGGAGTTGTCGTTGCTCATTGGGGATCAACCTAGAGTAGATCATGCTGTCGGCTCCTTTGCAGAATAGGACGATTCTGTTATCAGGCATTCTGATGATCGCACTCATTCGCTTCCTGCTGGAGTTGAATTCCAGGGTATTGAGGACTTGGTATTTGCGCTCTTGTCCCAGAATATTGACAACGAGACGATCGTCTTCGCGACCAACGAATGTGAAGCCACAATCACGGGCAGTAGCGACGAGTGCGGCTTCATCGGGCGATTGTGCTTTGAACTCGATCTTCGGTGGGTCACCAGGGGTGCGTTCAGTAACGACGGTATGGCAAAGGGCCAAAGCAATCATAAACTCCTCATTGGCTCTCTTTTGTTCCATTCCAGATTCTCCGCGCAGGTCGTCAATATAGTCCGGAGCAATAAATGTCAGATCGTCATCCCACAAGTAGGGGTTGTCATGCATCTTGCGAATTCCCTCGAGCATCCGCACACGGTCGCGCGCAATCTGTTCGCGGGCCTTGGCACCCTCAACTTCGACGTTGATACCTTGTCTCCGCTGCATGCCTGCCTGGGCCTCTGTGTACGCTTCTCCATAGGGAACCCCGTTAATGGTTGCCTTCTTGAACTCCATGACGTTCTGGGTGAGTGTACCCGTCTTGTCCGAAAAGATGTATTCGATCTGGCCCACGTCATCTGAGATATTCCAGGACTTGGGAGTACAGGGGTAGTCCAGCTTTGCGTAGTACATGTGTATGTCGCTGTAGATAAAGAGGGCCTGCAGCGTACGAATGATTTCCAGGGTAATGTAAAGCGAAATAGGAACCAAATTCTGGAAGAGAATGACGGCAGCCCAAAACGCAATTACACCGTCTGTAGCAGGAGCACCTCCGTAGGAACCATATTCGAAGAATGAATGGGTGGTGTCGTCCCGGGCCCAAGTCACACCAAGCACGATTCCAGAGACCAGACACATGGCGGCCAGGATGAAGAAATTGTATACAACGTTCCAGTTCAGTTCCTTGGAGATCCTGGCTCTCTTGCTGGGCGTGATACCGGAGTTTATCATGATCTTTGTCTCTTCTCCAGTGAAGACGACGACACCCAATACCCACTCAGTGTTTCGCAGTTGACAGCCACGGAGGATAAGGTTGTTAATGGAGATGGGCTCGACCATTTCGTACGCCGGCGCCTCGGGATCTTTCGCGTTGTGCTGCTGCCACCTGATGGCTGCACTGTACGAGTACAAGTTGGAATGCGCGCCTTCGCTCTCGATGACGAATTCGGCACGCTCGCAGTGTCGAGCATGTCGCACATCTCGAGTGGCGTGGAGTGCATTACGCACCTTGAGGTTGGTCTCACCGTCCAGGTTCTTCGTCTCAACATAGCATGCGCCGTCGTCGGAAGAAGTGGAAAGCACAATCACGTCGGCAGGGATCTCCTCATCGTTGTAAAGGCGCACGAAATCACCGACCTGGACATTTTTCCATGCATCTTTCTTGAAACGTGCCTTTTCTGGAGCAGTCTTGTACGGGTTCAGCACACTTCCCCAGAACTTCTTTTGAGGGCCAGGATTGGAGTCGGCACCACGAATTTTATCTCCTTCACCGGGTCCATGGGTTAGTGGAGGAGAATGCGTAGGAGATTGGCCTGGTAGCGGTGAGGGCACGGGTGTCATCTGGATGTCGTTCTCGTTTCCAAAGTAGGATTCTCTGCGTGATGCGATGGAAGCTCTTCGGGTCTCGTGGGAAGGGCGCGAGCCGTCCATGCCGCCGTCCTCGCCTCCTTTGCCCTTTGCACCCTTTTTGCTCTTGGCGCTCTTCATCAGCCGCCATGTTGAGATTATGCTCTTTGTGGTGGCCTTCTTGATCTTCCGCCATAATGATACCGTGTCTTCGGCCGTGTTTACGTTGTTGAAGTCGACGAGTCGGTGAACGGGCGCGTTGTTGAGCTCGTTGTCTAGGACGGTTCTTCGCCAATCCTCTACTCCATCCTTGATGGACGTTACGACGAGAATGACGATGAGCGGTACTGCATTAAGAGCCGGATTACTAGCACCGAAAATGGAGAAAATCTGGACAAATCAGTTAGCTGTCGGATGTTTCGGAGGAGACGGGAGGGTACGCACGCCCAGGATAATAATGAACAGGAAGTAGACGTTGGCGATGTTGTGGAACTGGAACCACAGGTTCTTGGGTATGAAGCTGAGCGGCGTGTATTTGGCGGTTCTTATCTTGTTGCGGGCGTACTGTGCGAGGGGGTGGCCTTCTTCGTCGCGTTCTGTTTGCGGCAGGGGAACGTTGAAGTAGACTTTGCGCCCCGAGTCTCCCTCTTCGGCGCCTGCATCTGAGCTCTCAGGAGACGGGTCGGTCGGAAGTCCGCCTTCTTTACCCAACGGGTCTTGCTTCTCGCCGCCAGAGCCTATACGCCGGTGGAGACGTTCCTTGAGGGAGTGTCGCTTGTTTGCCGCTTTGATGCCTGTCGCACGATGTGTTGCCCCTGCATGTCCCGTCAGCGCAATGCTCTCAACTGTCGTCTCTCTGTGCTGTCAGCGGATGGGCGTCACTCACAGCGTATGCGCTTCTGCGGATGTGACACCTCGGTCTCGTTGGGCTCCATGTAGGGTTGCAGCGTCATGGTGCTTGTCGTCGGGGATGCTGCGGCGCTGCAGGGAGGGCGGCGACGGCCTGAGCCGGAATGGCTCTACGCTGCAATGCAAGCCAACTCGTTCGCGGAGGACGCTGGCACGTGGCGAGGGGTGCAGTGCATGTAGTGCCGGGCGGTGGTCGAGGGGCGTGGTGGTGGTTGTGGTTGTGGTGTTGTGGTGGTCGTCGCGGAGGGTGCGAGGAGACGGGCGGCCGTGTTGTATTCGGATATTAAAAGATGCCGGACGAGAAACAGCGGTTGCGAACACTAAACTCGACGTTGGAGGCGGAGCGACGGTCAGATTATGCGACGGAGTGATTAGCTGGCGCGAGGTCGTCAGAGTGCAGGGCCGTGGAGAATCAGCACGAGGGGAAGGCAGCGGAGCGGCAAGTACTGCGCAGACCCTGATGAATGATTGATGCGTTGCTGGGCTTTAGTTGCTTCCATATGCTTACAGCATCGGCGCGGGAAGCACACGCCTCACACTCCCTCGGCCGGACGCTACGGTCTTAACAAGATGCGAGACTAGTTCCCCTTGAAGGGCCCGCACTGCGATCTGATCATTTCACGCACCAACACAGGAGGATTTATTTCTGTCAATCGCGTTGGCGACGCGTGGCCTGGGCCTGCAGAGACAGAGAGAGTAGATGAAGTGCACATCCCCATCTCAGTTCCTCTGGGCGGCGGACAACAGCATCAACAACGCTCTTCGCACTCTGGGAAGGTCTTGGTCTGCTTCAGCCATGTCAGCTTGGGACCGTCCGAGGACTAATCATAGCGGAGCATCCGCGGGCTCCAGTCAGCAGCCCTTCTAAGCAACCACCCAGGGTGGAGCGTCATTTCAGCCCTCCCTCGTCTCTCGACCCGGCTGTCTATGTCGTCGTAGCCGGGAGATCCTCGAGCTCCGTGCTTCGTACAAGTGACTTTGGACAGCTGGCACCCGGATTAATGAAGCTTCTAGAGCCGTATCCCATGTGCTTAATATAACATGTCGCAGGCCAGCGTAGAGAGGGCAATGCGAAACCGTTGAAACAGGACGTCACCACTCAGCGCCGGCGGCATAGCTCGGATGCGGCGACGAATATTCTGCAGTGTAGAGTTGACCAGCTTCCCGCGACATACGGATGCCGGCGAACTCGCATTCCGATGCATGTCGTCAACGGTAAATGAATCTAGCCCATCTGCAGCCAGGCGTTGGCGGATTGCGCCCAGATACTTAGCTCCGGGTGAAGTTGTCGCCAGCCACGTGACAGCGTGCCGCGCATCATGTCTAGCATCCAGCCTGGAAACGCCTCACGCGTCGTCGCAAGGTTGCACCACCCCCACTCGTCAACATCACCACCCCTCTATTATTCTCCGCTATGAAACCCCACAAGAAAAGCATCCGAGACTTCTTCTCTCCCGTACCGACAAATTCCACAAGTGCTGCTGCTTCGCAATCGACCCTGCCCCAGAGAAGTACATGCTCCCTGCCGTCTGAGACTTGCTGCCTCAGGCTGACCCATCCCACCGCTGCAGATGCAAAACATGCGCCTACCCGTCAGTCTAACCCTCCAAAATCTTCTGCAGCCCTCCCGGACGCCGTCTCGCACGTCACTCACCCCCCGCTTTCCTCGTCGAATCCCTCCGTTTCGACTGCGCCTTCCACAACAAGAGCTGCAAGTGCCGATGCGCCGCCCTTTAACCCCTCTCAGACATCCGCAAATTCAGGCACAAGCAGGCGAATAGAGTCAAATGGCCAGCAGATGGTCTTGAATTCCGACTCGGACGATGACTCGCTCCCCGACCTGGACTTTGGTATACCCGTGACAAAAGTCAAGGCCTTGACTACCATGACCACGACACGTTCAAAACGCACATCCGAAGATCAAGTAGATGGATTACGCAAGCCCGTTAAGAAGGCGAAAGGCGACAGGATCAACTTCAGCGCACTAGTACAAACAGCCCAGAAGAACCGGGAAACAGAGCGACAGATCCTGGAACACAAGACTGCTCTCGAGACACCTCTGGAGATACCCGTGAATGCATCCATTACAATAAACGAAGAGACGCTTGGCCAAGTCGTAGATGATGATGATGATCCGGAGAAGGCGCACCGCCTCTTCCAGGCTATGCAGAGAACGAACGCTACGCAGCTAGAAAGCACTTTCCATTTTTTCAAAGACAACTCAGACTCGAACTCAATACCAATGCGGGCCGCATTTCCCATCAGAAGCTTACCCAACCATCGATGGGTATCGAACTTTGAAGGTAGAGCTTCTATACTGTTACGTCGCGTCAGTCATTAACATGTTCAAGACTCGTACGCCAGGGATCAAGCTTTCATGACCGGCTTCGCTCAACAGATATTTCATCTACAAAAGCTGCCTCCAGAGCTAGCTTCTTGGATGATTGATCAGAGTTAGTAATACACAAACGGCACACTTGCACCTGCTAAGATTTGTAGTTTCCTCGAGTCGGAATGAGGCGCTCAATTACAGGTATATCGAAATCCTGGAGGTAATGTCCCATCTATTCTCAACTCATGGCAACATTTGACCCTTTACAGTCTGAAAAACATAATAAGCATCTCTACACGCTTCTTGACTCTACAAGACTAGAAACATTGTTTAGGGAGATAGGCGCTGATATGGCACAACTCGAAGCGTCAACCGAACTTACGCCGGTCTTTGTACCACGATCCGAAACCAGAGTCTCGCTTCCGCTGCCTTTAATCTCTATCGCCAAGCTGCTTGAGCGAGCAGCACCATGGTAGGCAGACTATGTATGAGGAAAGGGCTTTACTGATTCTTTACAGCTTGCAATCGGAAACTCGAAGTCGTGCGCTATACATACTCAGCCACGTGTGTCTTGATGATAGAGTCATGGCAGATGCTGCCATTCTGCACACCATACAGGACGCTATGGGAGCTATTGTATGCAGCTTTGCTAACAACCACAAGCTGGCCTCCGCTGTAGGGCGTCCTTCACTACAACACAACATTCACACTCTAATATCTACACAGCTCAGCGATGTCGTCTCTCAACTACTTGCAAAAGTGACGCATCCTTTGCTCCAAAGAAACTTGATTCGTTCTTTTCCAACGACATCGCCGTTGACAGCATATTTGCAACGTCATCTGGCCCTCGCATTTCTAGTTCACCCGACTCCAGTCGACGTGCCACTTTCGGACCCGAAGGTTTCCGACATCATCTACAAGCATATGAAGAACTCGCCAAGTTTCCAAGTAAACAAGAATACGAACTACAGTCATCTCGCTGCACGGTTGGCTCTTCTTGATATCGCTATTGGGCCCGGTTTATTGGACGTTCCTTACCAACCCCTATCAAGTCCAACGACTTCAGAAGCAGGCTCTTCTCCAGTCAGCGCTCCAGTACCTGCGTCATCTGAGGTGAGAGACTTCAACAACCAGGTGGATGCACTTGCTCGAGAATTTCAGCTACTTGGTAATTCTATTGTCGAAGCTGGCGCTGTAGTGGATTTGACCATCATGGACACGAAGGATTCTATAGAGAGACTACGCGCACGACTTGAGCACGCCGTACGGATAGGCGGAAAGAAGGCTCACAACGTGTTTGGGAATGATGACGAGGATACACAGCTCAAAGTCAGCAAGTTCTTCACGAAAAGAATGCAGAACTGCACCCCAGCACCATTACGTGGCATCTTCGATGGAGAGGACGACGTGTTGTCAGACGTCGCGGATTCCACAAACACTTGACAAAGGCTTTGCCGATACTACCGAGTAATATGCAGGCCATACCATAATACTCACCTTTGCGGGCACTCAACACTATCACAACCATATCATCCCTCTACTTGCTTTCGTGAAAGGTTTCAAGCAACTTGTCGCACCCCGCGCAACCTCATCTCCTCGTGACCCCTGAAACCTGCATCAACATTGGCACAGCACTTGGCATACCATCCCGCTACATCCTTCAGGGGGGATCTACAGGAGAACTAAAACTCACGCTCCGCTCTACCGCGTCGCCTCGCAGGAAATATCAGACCAAGTTCAATTTCACGCGCTGCAATCTGCAATCCTTTGAAAATTAGCGGCTAGCGTCAAGGGTCTAGAAGAGAGAGAAAACTATGCAGGTAGCTCTTTTCGATCCAGCTGATGTCCGCAGAAGCTCGGTCGCGGCCCAGAAACGAGTTCATCTCCTCCTGTCACATTGCATTACGGGGCGTCGGAGAGCGAGCGAGCCAGTCAAGGCGATGAGGCGGCTTACTCATATAACTACTGTACGTGCGAACGTGCATGCTGTGTAGTGCTCAAGAACGAAATGACGAAGCAAGTGACTGGGCCAGAGAGTGCCGTGAATACCACGTGTAGAGATGCGATACAGCGATAGATTACTAGGTGGGCTTGCGGCACGGGTACGCTTGCAATGACGGCTGCAGGTGGGAAATGTCTGACAGGCATGAGAGCTGTGGCGCACGCAAATTGCTGACTCGCTATCTGAGGCGGTGTGATGGAGATGCGAATCAGCGTTATTCGGGGGCCGCCTACAAAGCGAAAATCGCCTCGGTTCGGATTTCGCGCCAGAATGCCGGGCTCGTGAAGCCACAAACAACATTTCGGAGCGTCGGTCATTGAGTAATTTATATGCGTAGGCTAAGGGGTGTTCGTTGCGTGAGTTAGATCTCATGATGGGTGAATACCGCGATATGCGCGCCTAGTCCAGTGAAGACACATCGCATCGTCTGCTAGCCCTACAATAAATAAATACCGCGCGCGCGACATCCCTCCCACATGCTGTCAATGAATGTACCGGTGGGTAAACCACCCTAGGCCTAGCCAGCGTACTTGCCGTCCGCAGGTGCTTGCTACCATGTCTCTTGCATGCCAGTGCGTTCGGGTTCCTTGGTATTGTGTATCAGCCCTGGAGGCTGCCGTTGTATTTCGGATAGCAGTTTCCGAGTTTGAACTAGGTTGCCGTTTGCCGATGAACGGTTTGGCGGCATGCGGGATGGTCCTTGTTAAAAGTAAAGTGGGAAGTGGAAAAAGAGGTTTAGCGTTGTTGCCGGTGAGGGAACGGCGAAAAGTGGAATGGTGGTGCAAAGTGACAGGTGTAGTGAGGCTTGGCTAGTTTGGTGTTTGGTTTTGAGCTGGTTTGAGATGAGGCTGATGGGGCGATGGTCAGTTGTTGGAGAGAGCCGTTTCTGGGATGCTGGGGCCATGAGTGCAATCACGTCCAAGTCATCGGTTTACGATATACCGTCCATGTGAAGTCTATAATTCATGTACACTCTCCATGCGAGAACAGTCGTGAAACTATATTAACGGAGTCGTATCCAGATCTATATACATGAGAACGCTAAATGCAAAAACAATAAGATACCGAATCAAAGACCTAGAAAGCTTGCCGTATGGAGCATCAGCACTGCTGGGACCTCCGTCATTACTTCCACATCACCAGCTGTAGACTATGGGGGGGAAAGAAAGAGTCGTTCGATTGACATGTGTGTTCGTTGACTTGGCTTGGCCGGCTCTTCCAAAACCCTCTTCTTTCTGTTTTAGATTCTTCAATCGTCTATAGCCCACCCAGTCCGTTCTTCTCGTCAATGTGCCTGTAGCGTTCCTGCTCCATGCGATACTTGAGGACCATGGCGACACAAAGCACAAGGATCATGTCGATACCGACGATACCGAAGGCGGCAGTGAACACTCGATCCAGATATGTATTGGCGAAAGAGGAGAATTTACCAATGCATCCTCCCTTCTGAGCAGCGACCAGGGTGTTTTGGCATGTGCTATCCTGCACGAACGGAGGCGTGGTTGAGTTGACGTAACCGCAGCAGTCAAACTATTACTTGTCAGCTTCTTTCTGTAGATCATGATGTATTTTTGCAGGGCTGCTAAGCCTCCCCACATGATTGTGTACGGATGGACACTTCTAGTGCTGACGCTGACCATCGAGGCAACTCACCTTCTGTTGCAGAAGACTTTGAATAAGCGGCGTCTCGCGTCCCCAAAGGACGCTGAGGTTCGTGCGGGTTTGTAGTGTCTCTACCCAGATAGCGATACCAAGACCAAGTGTGAAGGTCGCGCAGATGACTACCAACCAGCCCTGAGTACGGAGCCAACCTCGATTCGTTGGTAGAAAAAGGGCCGGGAGAGACAATAAGAATGTGACAAAGACGAAGATTGCATTGACTACGCCAGCTGGATAAGTTGTTAGTTGATGTTTGCCAAAACCGCATGTTCCAGGGCGATGCGTGGGACAATGCGCCGCCACAGTAGTGCCAGGATATCGATTCCTCCAGCATTACTACCATGGCCCATTCATAAATGTCGTACCTGTCAAGGGACACTGGCCGAGCAGCAGGTTCTGTGTGACGTTGTCTACGGTCGGAGTGGCGCGCATCGATTGCTCAGATATGAGGGAGAAGCCCAGCAACAGTCCTCCGCATCCGGCAAAGAGTAGGTCCATGCCCACAAAGGCCATCATCAACTTGGTCGGCATGTTGGCGGTACTGCGACTTGCGGCTTGACGGAAGAGACTGAAGTGAAATCAAAAAGAAGGATTGAAGCAAAGAATGTAAGTCGAGCGCAGCGGAGCCGTCCGGCGTACTCTGGTGAACTGCGTCGAGCAAGGAGAATTATTAGATAGAAGTGAAGAGAAAGTAGCAAGACCAGCGCTCGCGCGGAAAATGCATGGCATTCGGGGACACGGGGACTATGAGCATTAAGAAGCACTGCGAGGGCGCGTCGCAGTTGGAGCACGGCGATGCGTGGGTGGTTTCAGTAGTGTTGGAGCATTGCGGGTGGCCAATCACAGACGGGAACAGGCATGATGGTTCGATGTTTTGGCGCTGCGACGTCGGTGAGCCGCAGAGGTGGAGTGGGAACAAGCACAATGTTAGAAGAAGTACGACGAAGTTTCGATGGCAGGCTACATGGAACCAGATGGTGGAGCCGCGGCATTATGGTTGTCACGAGGCGCGATGGTGTTGAGCATCGAGCTGCTGCCTCAGGGCCGGCGCCACCAACAGTGCAGGCGGGCAGGATGAGGGAGCAGGCTAGACCGTCGCTGCAAGCGAAGCGAGATCAAACGGGGAAGGTGCGTAAGGGTGGTACTTGCT
>Ga0265797_10004229_pt1 | contig 22117 bp, 25 predicted proteins | sample P2T30metagenome_FD_192433 | JGI IMG/M metagenome (GOLD analysis project Ga0265797, IMG submission 192433) | Plant litter microbial communities from East Loma Ridge, Irvine, California - P2 T30 | ecosystem: Environmental > Terrestrial > Plant litter > Unclassified | place: USA: California... | reverse complement strand
ACGACCAGCTCTTCTTTCTGCTGTGTAGGTGCTCTGAAGACTCCGGTGATACCGTCTGCTTCGCCAGTTCCAGCCTCCTTCTCGGCCTTTGCTTTCAGAATGCGCTCTGCAGCGCCACCAGGTCGTGGTTTGAAAGCGTTGGCTGCAAAGGCAGCTTTTCTGAAACGATCTGCTGCTGCTCCGGGTCTCTTCTTGACCATTGGTCCAAGGCCCGGTCTGAATGCGTCGCCAGGTTGCGACTCGGCCTCCGACTCGACCTCTGGTGTTGACTGTGCCTCTGCCTCCGCTTGATCCTTCTCAGTAACAGGAGTCACGGCTGGGGTGACCACAGGCGAAGGTCCAGCTGGTGACGGCACAAACGCGCCAGGCATGCTGATGTTCGTTTCAGAAGGCTTTTGTACAGCAAGGGGTTTGATGGCGGGTGGTTCTTCGTGAGCTGGTGTAGAGACTGCCGATTGTTCACGGGGAGTGCTGAACGTCGATCCCACAGTAGACGTTGTGAGTTCGCTGGCGCCGTCCGTCTGCCTGCCACTCTGCTTCAAGGGTGGTGGTCGAAGGTCCACGCTTGCTTCTGAAGCCCTGGTGTCGAACACAGGTCGTTTTCTAGATCTTTCTGGCGTAAGTGGCGATGATGGTTGTTGCACAGCGGGTGGTTCAGCAGGCGTTGTTGGTTCAGGGCCGTAGAATGAGTTCATTCCGCTGACTGCTGCCACATCACTAGGATCGATCGCGGCCGATGAAGCACCACTCTGAGGAGCTTGGGGTTGACGGTCTTCAGGACGCGAAGGTCGAGATCCACTTCGGTTCGATTGTGTTGTTTCCAACGGGGGAAGATTTGAAATTGATGGCTGCTTTCGATGGGCAGGAGGTTGCATAATAGGCAGCTGTTGTCTGTGTGGTGGTGGTACCGGTTGTGCATCTTGCGGTTGATCTTGTTGCTGCTGTTGCTGCTGTTGTTGCTGCCATCGCTGCCTTGTGCTCGTAAGAAGCGCTGCTCCGGCAGCTGCACCAGCGGCTGCACCTGATGGCGCGCCATTTGCTTCTGACTGTGGTTCTCGTGTCCTCTCTTGGGGTGCGTTGCTGGTTGACCGCTCAAAGCTCTTTTGCCTAGGAGGGCTTTGTGAACGTGGTTGTAAAGCGCCCGGGACGCCCTCTCTGCTCCCTGATGAGACGGCTGAGATAGCAGGACTTTCAGACCGAAGATGGGATTGTGAGCGCTGCTGACGGGTACCACCCGTATATCCAGACGGTGGAGGCGGTGCTCGAGCTTGGGCTTGAGAAGGTGACGGTCCAGAGCGCATTCCTGGCCTGCCTGGTTCGCGACTCTGTGACCGCATCCGCTCCGAACTCGGCTGCGATCTGGGTACTGGAGAGGGTTGGCCTGGCCGAGCATGCTGAGGCGGCTGAGGCGGTCTGGCAGGCGATTCTGACGGCCTTTGGCCGAATTGATTTTGCGGTGGACCAGGTGAGCCTCGCATACGAGGGTCCTCTCGACTGTTTGATCGCTGTCCTTGCGCAAATGGAGGCTGAGGTGGTGAAGGTGCTCCAGCATCACTACTTGGCATTCTTGGGCTCGGAGCAGGCGGGCCTTGAGACTGAGGTCCTGGTGGTGCACCCAGCATAACAGCTTGATTCTGATCATCGAATCCACGTAGCTCCGGGACCAGTCCCTTGGTATACTTCCGGTAAATCTTGACTGCGCTCGCAATGAAAAAGTCCTTCTCCTTGGCTGTGCCTGCTTGCCAGTAGTATGGCTTAGTGATCGTCACAATAAATCCAAGCCCTCCAGCCCATGATCTGTATTGCGCCTCCCGGTCGTCTTTTGGCGGAAGAGCACTGTTTGAGAAGCTCTCAATCGCACTCAGCTCCTCTAGATTCCACGTTTTGCCAATGCTGAAACTGCCATTGTTGTTCTCCCTTGCCTTGTGCATGCGAACTCGTCCGGTACTCCTCACTGCAATTATAATGAGCCGAGGCTTCCTGTTCTCGGGCGGGCTATCGGGTGGCGGCGGTGAAGACGGATGCGCGGAGTCTTCTTGAATGCGAATATGTGTAATGTAGCTCTCGCTCAATTGGCCATTGGCGTCAGTCTTGCTGAAGCAGGACTCGATGATGCGCCGCTTTTCGTCCTCGAAGCGCTCGGCGCGCGACACACCACCTGGTTGGGCATGTTGCTGCTGCTGTGGCGTTCCCAGGCGAGACTGCGAGTTCATGGCGCTGTTGGAGCTAGACATGTGCAGAGGCGGGTTAGAGCCATTGCTCATGTTGCGGTAGCCGTTGGGCGGATGGCGCGACATGGTTCTGGGTAAGAGGTGGTCGCGGTGTAGACGAGAGTGTCATGTGATCGTAACACCTGGTCGTGGGTAGGTCTATATTGAGGGTCGGTCTCAAGGTAGGTCGTAGCCTTGGGCTGTAGAAAGCAGGTGGTGTCTAGGCGAGACCTAGGTGGCTCGTAATAGGTGGGTTGGCTGCGCTCCTGGTCTCGTATATCATACACTGCTCCATCCAGGCTGTCGTCCGTCTCTTTCCGCTGGCACGATATACCAGATAGCCAACTGTATCCTTCAAGGCGCAAGTGTATGCCAGGCTACACCTCTCGACCACGCGAGACGGGAGCGTTACGTTGGTGGTGGAACCCTTTCCGTGTCCCAGACGGCAAGCCGCAGCTCAAGCAAGCCAACACAGCCAGCGAGAGCCGAGCCGAAGCTTCACGCCAGCATCAGCACCAACATTAAAACACTGCATTTGTTATCATGCTTTCATCAATATGTAATCTTATTATCTTTCATCACGCCACCACCTATGGGTTCATTTACATTCATCACTGCATTTGCATCAAAATTCGGTCAATGCTTGAGTGTAATCTTGTTCTTTACCCTAAGGCAAAGACTTGTGATTATCATCACCATCTTACGGGCAATTTACACAAAACGGCACTCAATAATGGTACCATATCCCATACGCATATGAGCACGGATGTTTGATACATTTGTGGCAGTTTCGGGCGTAAGAACTCGATAATAATTTGATGATGTATCTACCAAGCCTTACATCGCCACATCGTATTGCCCGCTAAACAATGAGAAACCAACCAACCTCCTCACTCAACATACTCGCTCTGCTTCGCCTTCTCTATCTCCTCCTTAATATCTCCCTTGCTCATACCTCTCTCCCTAGTACGCTCCGCAGCCATCTCAGGCGTCATGCGGATCCTGGCATTGCCACCCAGACCACCCATCTCCACAGGCAAGAAGATCAAGTCGATATCCTCAAGGGACAGGTTCGACGTCTCTGGGTAGTAGAAGTAGATCACTGGGATGAAAAGTGCCAGCAGAATCATGAAGATCAAGTAGGTGCGCCATCCGATACGTGAGATCAGCACGGGCGAGATCATGACGATGAAGAAGTTCCACAGCCAGTGTGCGGAGACTGAGATCGAAGTTCCTCTTGTGCGAGCTTCGAGCGGGAGGATCTCCGGTCCGTATACTGTGTTGTTGTTAGCGTTGTTGTCAAGTGGTGATGAGGCAGCTTCGATGTTGCAAGTCGAGCCCGCTCAGTCACTGTGCAAAGATATGTAGGAAGTCGCTTACCCCATGGAACGACGTTGATCGTACCACCAAAGATTAACATGTACAGGAAGAAGAAGGTGACGGCAGCCGAAGCCGTGGCCTTTTGACCATTGCTCAGAAGAGCGGCCAGCATCATCATGCAGATCGAGAGACCGGCACAGCCCCAGATCATGGTCCAGCGACGGCCGATGCGATCAAGGGCTAGGGCAGGGAGAAGGTTACCGATGGGGAACATCCTGCAAATGCAATGTAAGCATCACACCCAGATCCGTGACGTGAACAAAGAATAGATGACTTACAACTGGATGAAGCCGGCGATCAGCAGTGTGGTAGTGCGAGGCAGTTCGACAAACTGTCCCAAAGCGGTGGGCAGATAGTAGACGACTAGTAGCTGGCGTTAGCAGCGATTTTCTGGCATGGTCCCTTGAGAGTAATATCGGGACTGCAAACTCCTAATACATACCAAGGTTGATTCCAGAAAGTTGGTTCATGAACAGACCAAACCACGCCAATCCCACGCGCTTGCGAGTCTGCAGGATATCCTTCTTGAAAACCGATGTCCAACTCTTCGCTTGTTCGTTCTGCTCAAGCGCGAGAACTTGGCGGATGGACTCCATCTCAGAAACAACGTAAGGATCATCTTCAGGAAGGTCGTTGACGGCGCAGATGACTTCGAGTGCTTCCTCCATACGACCGCGTTTGGCAAGCCATCGAGGAGATTCCGGCAGGCCCCACACGATGAATACGACTGCGACTGCGAAGATCAATTGGATCGCAATTGGCGTGCGCCAGGATGCAGGGCCTTCGATGAAAGAGAAGCCAAAGTCGATCCAGTAGGCCTGTGGTGGGGAATGACATGTCAGCGCATGTAATATGTCATTGGGTTTGGGATTCTTACCAAGACAATACCAATACCAATGAACAAAATCTCCCAAGAAACCAACCGTCCGCGCCACTCGCGTTTCGACAGTTCACTCTGATACATCGGCACCGTGCTAGAATCGATACCCGTGCCCAGGCCCGTAATAATACGGCCAACAATCAGGTGCGCGAGGGTGTAGGCGGACGTCTGCAAAGTTGCGCCGACGATAATGAGGCCCATTGCAAGCCAGATCATGTACCTCCGACCGAGCAAATCTCCGATGGCGAAGTTGAGAACACATCCGAAGAAAGCGCCTAAGCAGTAGCTAGAGACTGTGATTCCGGTGACGACATCGTTGGGGTCGCCGAATTGATCGCGGAAAGAGGGATTCTCGAGGAGGCCTGATAGTACGCCTTGGTCGTAACTGTTTGAGTATGTCAGTCGTTTGCTTGGGTATGGGATGGCTTGTAGATTTGCAACTCACCCAAAGAACAAGAACGCAGACAAGCATGCAGCGTAAACCGCCCAGCGCAGTGGCGCTCCACGACCGTAGCAAGATCTCATAGTGGCGCTCTCTCTAGTCCCGCTCTAGAAATCGAAGGTAAGTAAGTGAGGCAGCTGGCAGCTGAAGAACAATAGTGGAGCGCGACAGGACGTGGTATATAACCCATCAAAGCTCGGGGATTCTCCGTTATCAAGGCCCACTAATCATTCGCTATTGCATATCGAGTCTCACTTTCGATGGCTTGCCAGATCTGCAATGCCGGGACGATGCAAGCGTGGTGACTTGCACGTGAGGGCGGGCCCTTGGCAGGATTTTGACTTTTATTTCCGTGCATTGCAGGCGGTGATCGTCTTACTTCCTGGGCACATGGCTATGGCTGAGATGATCTGTCGTCATCTTTCTGCGGCATGTTGCGACCTTGTAAGAACGTAGTTTGAAGCATCTGTTTCTGTGGCCATTGCTTTGCGCGTCGTTAATTGCCAGGCGCCACAACCGCGGGAACAGAACAACCTATCCGCGGGTCCATGGTAAACGCCCTAAGACGACAGCGCAGCAGCGAAATGGTATGCCCAAATGACTCGGACCACAACAGGAGCCAGTCGTCGTTGCAGTCGGCATTCAAAAGTGGATCCGTTAGAGTTTGGGGTAATGGGGTAATATTGAGGGGAAAGGGCGGAGTCTCGCTGTTATGTTCATCCGGAACGCAAGGTTCTCCCAAGAGTCTGATGCGAGTGGCTTGAATTCTTGAACTGATTCACGATCGGAAGCCCAGATTGAGAAATCCACAAGTTTCTTTGCCAAGTGCCCAGATGTTGGCGTTTGCGCGGTTCCGCCTTGTGATGTCGTGGTGTAACTGTAACGCTGCACCGGCGGCAGAGCCTCAGGGATGTGAGCAGCGCCGATGTTCTGCCTTTGAATATGGTAAAACAGGCTCACAGACATGCAGATGCGGTGAATCGTCAACTGAGATCGGCATGTCAAAAACTTCTTTCCACGTGCTGTTACATGCATGAGCCCCTGGCGCCAAAAACTGCTTTGCTTGACTGTTGAGAGCGTAACGAATTTGACGTGCACACTTCAAGTACACTGATTGAGAACAGACCTCGTGACTACAAGAGATCGGGAGGTTCCTTGAAACATTCCAACATTTGACTGAAGCTATCTCCGACCAAAAACAAACATGGCGATGGTCTCGTCCTCAACTGTCCCCTCCAGCGTACCATGTGCCAATGGGGATACTGCTTGCTTGCAACTAAAATCTGAACTCCGTACGAGCTGTCGACTCGTCGTATTCCACTGCATCTACAAGCATTGGGAGTACCAGTCGTTCGCCTTGGTGCAGGTCGATCCGCTCGCACAGCATGTCGCACCTGCCCATCCGTTGCCCTATACTTTGTTAGACCAAAGACACTCTAAATGGGGGGCTGTGAATCTCTACTTACACCACACTGGCCAAAGCGAGCCGCACAGGCACCGGTAGGGGAAGGGAGGGATGTGGTGCCTGTAGAGGTGACGCGGCTAGTGGTCGTTGCAGTCGTGGCTTTAGTGGTTGTAGTCGTAGCTCTGGTCGTTGTGGTTGCGCTTTTTGTTGTAGTTGCGGTAGTTGTCGGGCTCGGGCCTGATACGGCGAAGGCAGACTGCAAGATGGGCATGTAGGCGTTGTATGCAACGCCGTTCGTCGGCTCAAGACCATACATGTAATCTCCCCACCAAGGACCAGCGGCCCACCACAAAGCACCTTGCCAGACGTCTGCATGAAAATGAGTATTGGACCAAGCTTTGAGGGTTCTTTTGATACCTACCGGAATTGTCGTTCATGTACTTCAGCATGTCGGTTACCGCCGCTTGACATTGAGCATTGACACCACCAGCAAATTCGCCGAGGAGTCCAATCTTCTTGTTGGCGCGAAGCCAGTTCGTGGCTGCAACAAGACGCTCAGAGCCAACGGTGGCCGATACGCAGTTAGGTGATGTACCAGAGCCATCAGTCTGTGAGAAAGAGGTCAGATGAGCCGAGATGCGATTGTACAATCGAGGTCCGAGTGTGGTTGCTTACATCAAGATATTGGTGCATCTGGTAGACGAGCTTGTTCTCGGGATCGGTGAGTGAGCCCATCAGGTCACTACAGCGCGATTAGGCAAGCGATAGATACCAGAAAGACCCTGACAACTTACGCGTTGGTCTTGCCATCAGTGCCTTTGGACGTGGTCCAGGTCCAGGCACCTGTCCATGCTATGAAAAGTTAGCGGGCGCTCCGAGAGGCTGATGTTTCACCATTTGCTGTAAGGGCAGCAGCTCCATTTGCGATATCGTGTTCTTGTGAGGGATGGTGCTGTGAGGATACGATTGATGTACCACTTACCATTGCCTTCGACGTTGATGACCTGCTTAGCACCAGCGGCCCGAATGCCATCGATGGCGGCTTGGTTCAGGGAGACGACCAATGCCGTGGACATGGTGTTGTACCTGTTTCGGCACAATCAGTCTGATGTACAGCACTTCCAAGCTAATCCGACTTACTCATTGTTGGTGTCCCAGATCACCCTGGGGTTGTCCTTGTATTGTGTAGCCACAGTCTGCCACCACTTTCCGAATGCGTTTGCGTCCGTGATGATTTCTTTGTAGTAGCGTCCGTAGTTGTGAGGCTGGATCATCGCATAAGCGCCACGGCTGGTAACGTAGTTGACCTGCTCCGTAAGGTTGCGCAGGTATCCTGCATCAGGCGATCCGGTCATGCTGTTGGGGATCAAGCGCTCCATGTAGAAGTTGATCCTGAAGGTGTTGAAGCCTTTTGCGATGAAAGTATCGTAGGTCGACAAGGTCGGCCAGATGTACTACAGAGCGGAGGCTTCAAGTAAGCACAGTGCCTCAGACATCAGGTCAGGTTACGTCCTTCAATCACTCACTTCTTTTCCGTAAAGACCTGGGAAGATACCGTCGCCGAACTCAGGGCCACTCTCGTTGACGCCAACCCATTGCATCTTGCCAGCTCGTTTGGCAAGCTTACTGGGAGCAGCGATTGCTAGACCCATTGCGCTCGCCGCAGCAAGGTATGAAAAGAAGTGCATGATGAGCGTTCAAGTCCTCAGAAATGCTAAGAAGATATTGAGGTGCTGCCGCCAGTGTATCCAATCTCTGGTGGATAACGTGGGAGAACCATCTTATAAGGCGGACACTCATACCCTAGGTCACTGTCTTGTACAATTTCCACGTCTTTGCCAGATGGGTTTGCCTTTCCGTAAGGTCCGTTGTGAGCGGGATTGAAGCCTCCGTAGGACGAGAGAGCCACCGGCTGGACGCGCCGACGTGATCATCTCAATTCATTCGGCCGGCATGCCCTAAATGATCATCATGAGGTCTTAGGACTACAATCTTAAGTGGAAGCTAGCAATTTACGTCAAGCCTTGCAGCGCGGAGGTTCAAGGTCCGTTGCCTACTGATGAGCCGGCGCGTTCTGAGTGGGAAGTGGATGATTCTTAGCCAGAGGAGATTTCCACCATTGAGGAGTGAGAATTGACTGCATAAACTCACTCGAAACGACCGCAAGTTACCGGCAGCCCTTGGTCCTTTGTTGAAAGAGATCAGCTGTGAGTCTCGACTTCGTCACGCGTCACGCGAGGTTGCACAACAAGTGCCGTTGGGACTTGGGCGAAAAGTGGACACGCCATGCATCGTACAGCTCCAGACGGAGAACGTCGCAGCAACCACACTCGAGCGGTGTCAAAGAGCTTGAGTTTCTGTTCACAACAACAAAGGTTCAAGTCAAGGCATGTCGAGGGGAAGCGAGAGTGTAGAAGCAGGGGTGTCCTTTGGTCACCACCAAGCAACAGCAAAAGTGGGGAATCTCGCAGCAGGCAGGCTTAACCAAGGTACTGCAACTTAGCCACGACAGCGTAATCTTGCTCTTCGAGCACTACCCATTAGTATAATACGATCGTACCTCGCTTGGTGTGTTTCAGCCTACCTAACTGTTATAATGCCTGCACTCTCTTCGCGTTTGGCCATCATCTCCGGCGGCATCGGTGTGTGACCAGCTGCACCATCATGGCAACTAGCCTAGAGCTAGAGCTGGCCCCTAACAAGTTCACTGACATGATTTCCAAGGCGGCATTGGATCTTCGATTGGGACTTTGTTGCGGTCACAAGGAGCCAAATTAGCGCTCCTCTATGCGCCTTTCGAGGCCAACAAAGTGGATGAGACTCTCGATGGCGTGTACGGTCTTGCCAGCAGAGCTGAGGGCGACGATATCAAAGCATACCCATGCGACGTGACCGATGTAGCCTCAGTGGCGAGCGCCTTCGAAGCCATCGTGCAAGACCGAGCGGCGTTCCCATCAATTCTCGTAAACGCCGCTGGCTACGTCGCACTCAGTCCTTTCGAGCACACGCCACCAGAAGACAGCCTCAAGCACTACATGGTGAATCTGTATGGACCGACTATCACAAGTCAGGCGTTCGCACGAGCTTTCTTTGCAGCCAAGCAGGCAAACAAAGAGGGCGTCAATACACCTCCTGGACGCATCGTTAACATTGCCAGTCAAGCTGGTCACATCGCTCTCGATCAGCATGCGGCATATTGCGCCAGCAAGGCTGGTTTACTTGGGCTGACCAGAAGCATGGCTCTGGAGTGGGCGCCCAAGGGGATTACGACGAACAGCATCAGTCCAGGTCCGGTCTGGACTGCCCTTGGAAAGAAGGCATGGGGAGATGCAAAGGTGAGAGAAGAGTAAGTCACATAGCGTTTTGGAAACAGGAGCTAGGGCAAATGCTGACTTCTGCGCACAGGTACCAGAAGTTGGTTCCAACCGGCACATTTGCGGAGCCAGAAGAGGTTGCACACGCGGTCAGCATGCTTGTCCAGGATCTGGCGTGCAACATCAATGGCGCTGATATTAGAATCGATGGCGGATTCACTATTCGCTGACCCCACACATACATACCGGCAAGTAATTGTCTATCATACCGTTCTTTGAGTACAGCAACGATGGTGTGTCCATGAGAACATGGTTGGATGAATCGATACATAAGTTACGAATGATAGTCGCCTTTGAACGTTGATAGAGTCAAAAACGATATCGTTCAGAAGACAATTCGGTCTAATGCCAAATCAAATTGCCGATTCAGCACTCAGACAATCCCAAGGAAATACACAGCATGCTCTCACTATCTAGTCCATGTGAAAAGAGTTTGCAATCTTTCTCCGTCCGGGCAGGTGACGAGAGAAACGCTCCAGGACATCATCACTTTCCAGGTTTTCCTGTCGGCCCGCTGATCACTTTTTTCTCGTCATACATCGCATTGACGACGACGAACACCGCATTGGCTTTTTCCTTGAAGCCCTTAACCAGATCTTCGCGACATCTGCTGAACTTGTCCGGGTGGAAGAGCGTTCTGAAGCCCTTGAGTTGGTTGGCAGTAAGGTGGTTGAGGCCTTGTCGAATATTACAAGCACAAGCAGCTAATGCTCTGGTCTCGTTTTTGCACGTCGGTCTGGAGCATTCGCTAGCCGGAGTTGATGGGAAGCTGGTCAGGGTCGTGTAGTCTTTGCAGGCCTCCTCAGCAGTCGAGATCCATGCCTGATAGTTTGGAGGCCTTGCGACAGGCTGCACAGGAGGGCTCGTCACTTGTGGAGTAGGACGTGGTTTCTTACTTTGCGGTTCTGTTGGAGGCGCGTCTTCCATGAAGGGCTTGGAACCCTTGTACCAAGAGTTTCGTGGGTTCTCTTTCTCATATTCGTCCCTGCGTCGCTTCTTAGACTCCTGATCGTTTTGGTACTCCCCTTTTGATCGTTCCCAATTTGCCTTCCATTTACTCTTTTTCTCTTTCGCAGCATCGTCATTGGGTGCTTTCTCGGCGGCCCGGGCCTGTGCCTCTTCGTACGACCTTCGTTCCTGTTTCTCCTTTGCTGCTTTCTGCGCCGCCTCTTCTTCTTCTTTCGAAGGTTCGGGTATCTCATCTCTGGCACCATGGAACTGCGGGCATCCAGCTTGCTGACAATGGTCTTTGGCTTCCTGGAACGACGCCAATCTCGCAGCAGATTTCTGCTTGGCCGCTTCAAGTTTGACTTCAGCTTCCTTGAGCAGGGTGTCTTGCTCGTGGAGGCCAGTTCCCGCATTGCTAAGATCTTTGACGATCGAAGGTGACGTCTCTCCTTCTTGAGCCGCCTGAGACAAGTTGGTAAAAGTCGTGTCCGCCTTTTTCCTGGCTTTGACACGCTCCTCTAACATGAACTCTGCCATACCTTCGGCCTTGGAAGCGAGATGCATGTTTTTGCGAGCATCTAGGAACACCTTGTGCAGGACCCCATGGAAGCTGGTCCTGCCGAGCCGACTTTCGGCCTTCGTGTTCAAAGGCATCTTGCGGTGCTCGTCCTGAATGTGAAAGGTTTCGAGAGTTCGTCTTGCCGCGATGCGGGAGTCCTAGCGTGGCTTTTCGGTGGACTTGTATGATGTTTTGGCGTGGTTCAGTCGGCACTTATTGCAGGAGATGGCGTCGCGGGCCACTTGTTGCGCTTTTGTGGTGATGCCCGACGCCTGGCGCGTGTTGTCAGTGAATGTGTCTTAGTGAACAACGGGCTTGTCTAGCTAGCCTTTGTTGTAGAACCAGATTTGCGACCATGCTTTACCATGGGTCACTAATGGTCTGTCTTCCACCGTATCTATTTGAGCACAGGTCACTTCTGCAGTGACTTCGATCGTCAGCTGTGTGGATTCCAACATTGTGTGTGGATGAATATTTTGATCGTTCTTTTGTAGCTGACCGTTTCCGAAGATGGCGAGGTTCAACCTTCACTTTCTGAAGCCACTCTTGAAGGCATGACTTATGGAATGGCATTCCGTGAATGATTTTCTATGCTTCTTGTGAGTGTATATACATTTCAACGTTCTGAACATCCGGGCCATCTGCTCCCAACTGCAGATCACTCTTCTCCAGGTACAGTAACATTCGCGATGTCTCGGCATATCTTCATCAGCTCCTCCTGCTTTTTGACGTTATCAGCTCCTCCGTGTGGAGACTGCTCACCACCTGTCGTAAAGAATGCTCCTGAATCCAGTTTGGCAGCAAATCCTTCGCCAGCAGACCATTCTGCCAATACCTTGGACGACTTGTCTGTCGTTCCTGGAGCAGACGAGCCGCCCATCTTCGTCTTCAGCCAGCCAGGATGCATGCTGACGCTCTGCACGTCGGTCCAGCGTCTCGCGAAAGCCTTCGAGAGCATGGTATCCTGTAGTTTGCTGTTGGCGTACGAGGATGAAGTGGTGCAATCTTTCAGCGACTCATCGCCGCCAAAGTGACTGTCAGAGCTCATGAAGAGAATCCTCGACTTCGGCTTGTGCATGAGACATGTCAAGATATATGGTGCAAGTGTGTTGACCGCGAAGACGGCGGAAACTCCGTCTGAAGTGATCTCTTTCGAAGAGGTAGCACCGTAACCAATGCCGGCGTTGTCTACAACAAGTAAACTGTCAGTACAGTGCTGAGCAGAGTCTCTAAACAGTCACTTACGAATGATGGCATCGAAAGTGCCAGTCTTGTTTGCCTCTTCGGCCAACTGTTTAGTCTCACTGATCGAAGACAAATTACCAATCAAACATCCTTCAGCTTTGGGCACAGCATCGCTGGCCTGCTTGGCTCGCTCTGCATTACGTGCGTGAAGAGTGACCTGGTGGCCCTTATCGGAAAGCGCTTTGGCTGCGGCTAAACCAATGCCGTCGCTGGATCCTGTGATAAAGACGCGCACCATTCTGGAAAGTAAGGAGTGACTTTGAGGATGTGAGGCGACTACAAAGATCAAGAGATTACGAAGACTCTGGTATCTTAAAAATGAAGAGCAACTACAACTGTCATTGCTAGAGTGGAGATGACAAGGCTATCCGGTTGTCGGGTATCTGTTCTCAAGTCGATAAATGGAGCAAAAGAAATGGAGATTGTTGTTTGTGATGACGTCATTGCGTGTAATAAACACCGTTCACGTGCAATTTGGTGCTTACGTCCTTCACGTTTGTAACATTCAGAACTCAATCACTAGTGATGAACATATCTGCTTGTGGGTGCATCCTTTGCATGTCCCCTCTGTGTTCTCACTTCCTCAAGTCTCTACACGTGTGGCACGTAGATTGTTGTCCATTACCTTCGGCCAGGGGAGCCGTGATCGTTATTGCATTAGGGGGAGTGTTTGCACAAACGAGCAATAGCTTGAGAGAGATGGAATGCCGGGAAAACTCACGAAGTCGATAGGTGGAAGATATGATTCTCTCCTGCTTTGAGCCTCGCATCATCGTCGCCTTTGCAGAACCGCTGGTCCCAAGGACCGCGACGCCCGTCGTCTCGGATTTCATGCGGCTCTCCAGCGAACGAACTGTACCAATATCACGGCCCAGAGTATGCTGCATCCGTAGGAGGGCTTCATTCCGACGCCTTCGAGTTATAGCGCTAACTATCACCAAAGGGAGGTTTATCCGGTGGTACCACGAGACCTCAAGGGCGTCCGGAACTGCATGCGAGATTAGACCGCGTCCAGGAACCTGGTAACTCGAGGGTTACAACAGTGAAACTACTGCTCGCGGCATGAGCTTTACGCGCTCGACTTGGGTTTGTTGTCGGTGAGGGCATCACTTTCACGTAACCGCCATGTATCTTGGCAGATGCGCTTCACATCAAAGCCCTTCGTCTGTCATCTGTGTGCAAGAAGCATTACTGTGGTACAGCAAAACAGTGGCGACTGGAGGCAAACGTTGCCTGACAGTAGCACAAAGGAAAATAGATTAATTATGCAGGGTAAGCTGCACGGGGAAGACCTTGGCGGCGCCTTACCATTCTTGCCCGGACTCTTGACTTGTTTGGCTAACAACATCTTCTGCTCCGGGCTACTTTCTACTATATTGCTCGTTTAACCAGGAGGCTTATGCTATACCCACAAATTGCTTCATGTGTTCACTCGCCAGCACTTCCCTGCATGTCCGCATGTCAGCTGGACATACTACCACCCAGGCCGAACCTTGAGCAGGATACGCGCATACATCAGTCGCCGCTGGCGTAAATCTTGACTTGTCGTACGAGTACGGGATCAGCCCTCCGTAGCCCACAATCTGCCTAAGCAGGACAGAACATCTGCTGTCCGTCGGACCGTCCAACGAGGGCAATGAGTGGATCCGACAATACCGGACACGCCTCAGAGCCGCAATGAGCAAGATTTGTGTTTTGCGCGAAGGCCGCGATTGCAAGTGAAGATGATGATCACGAACTATATAACGACGAAGACGCCATCCACAACTTCTGCTCATCATCCAACAACGCAAGCAGTTTAAATCTTCAGAACAACCTGCAAGCATGTCTGCCTTCGCCCTCGCCCTCAGTGCTCTTGCCCTCGGCTCTGTTGCCAACGCTCAACAGGCTGGAACTCTTACTCCTGAGAAGCACCCTCCGCTTTCCGTGTCTACTTGCTCTGCCAGCGGTTGCACCTCGAAGACCCAGAGCGTTGTGCTCGACGGTAACTGGCGTTGGCTCCACTCCACCTCCGGCTCCACCAACTGCTACACCGGCAACACCTGGGACAAGACTTTGTGCCCCGATGGCGCAACTTGCGCCGCAAACTGCGCGCTCGACGGCGCTGACTACTCTGGTACCTATGGTATCAAGGCATCTGGCAACGCCCTGAGCCTCCAGCTCAAGACTGGCAGCAATGTTGGTTCCAGAGTCTACCTCATGGACGACCAGGACAAGAACTACCAGCTTTTCAACCTGAAGAACCAGGAGTTCACCTTCGATGTCGACGTCAGCCAGCTCGAATGTGAGTATTTAATACTAGAGCTTACTAAGTTCACTGCTAATTGACGCCAATAGGTGGTCTCAACGGTGCTCTGTACTTCGTGTCCATGCCAGCAGATGGTGGTGTGTCTGCCACCAACAAGGCCGGTACCAAGTACGGAACCGGATACTGCGATGCTCAGTGTCCCAAGGACATCAAGTTCATCAAAGGCAAGGCAAACAGCGACGGCTGGGCCCCTGCTTCCAACAACGCGAACACAGGTCTTGGCAAGACTGGCTCTTGCTGCAACGAAATGGATATATGGGAGGCCAACAAGATCTCCAACGCTGTTACTCCTCATTCCTGCAGCCCCGGCAACGCGGCTTGCACTTCCGACGAGACTTGCGGCTCCGGCGACGGCAACCGCTACAAGGGTTACTGCGACAAGGATGGTTGCGATTTCAACCCGTTCAGGATGGGCAACACCTCTTTCTACGGCCCGGGCAAGACCATCGACACCTCCAAGCCTCTCACAGTGGTCACCCAATTCGTTACCTCTGACAACACTGCCAGTGGTGATCTTGTTGAGATCCGTCGCAAGTACGTCCAGGGCGGCAAGGTCTTCGACCAGCCTACATCCAACGTTGCTGGTGTCAGCGGCAACTCGATCACCGACGCCTTCTGCAAGAACCAGAAGTCCGTCTTTGGCGACACCAATGACTTCGCTGTGAAGGGCGGCTTGAAGGCGATGGGCAAGGCCTTCGATGACGGCATGGTTCTCGTCATGTCTCTCTGGGATGATTACGATGTCAACATGCACTGGCTCAACTCTCCCTTCCCCGTCGACGCCGACCCAACCAAGCCTGGTGTTGCCCGTGGATCTTGCTCCACCACCTCTGGTAAGCCCGCCGATGTCGAGAGCAAGTACCCTGGTGCCACTGTTACCTACTCCAACATCAAGACCGGTCCCTTCGGCTCCACCTACTCTGGCTCTGTCCAGCCCGGTCCCGGCACTCCTGGCTCTTCATCTTCCTCTTCTAGCTCCGTCAGGACCTCGACCACCACCTCCAGGGCTACAACCACGAGCGTCGGGACCACTACCACCACTACTAGCTCTCGCACGACCACCACCAGCGCTGCTGGCGGTGTCGTCCAGAAGTACGGACAGTGCGGTGTAAGTGTGCCCTATTTGTCCACTCCTCACTATTCTCCACGTATACTGACTCGCGATGCAGGGCCGCGACTACACTGGTCCTACCACTTGTGTGAGCGGAACTACTTGCACCAAGGCCAACGACTACTACTCGCAGTGCTTGTAGATGCGTGGCGATGGCACCAAAATGACGTGGGAACGATGACGAGTACACGTGCTAGGCAGGATAGGGCTGTTGCAACTGCTCTGGAGAACTTTGATAGTTACATTCGTTAAACGACAATTTGAGTTACTACGTTCGCAGATCCTCATGATTCTACACTGACTTCTCGTGGCGTGGTTGCGTGACCTGAAGAGTGGTGCAACTTCTTCTCGTGGTGTTAACGGTGCAACGTCTGAGTCGCAGATTGTTCGGTCGTCGTACGAGCAGTTCTGGCAACACCACCGACCCCAACAAAGCTAGAGGCGCCAATCGTGTTTCGGATCGAATGAACGATCATCCGTCGCTAGGCGTCCAGCGATCACGATATCAAGGCTATAATAGACGAGAGCTTCGTCGTGTGAACCGAGAACGTGGTCTGTAGATACCAAAAGCAGACAATCTGCTTGTCTCCTTCAGCGGATAGCTATCTGGTGCCTGCCTAAATGGTCGTCGCTATAGGTCAATTGATGGGACATTATAGAACCTGCTGCAATAGAACGAGGCAGGCTATTGGCGGGAGCAAGCGCGGCGATCTCGCGGAATGTAGGATTGTAAGGCAAAAACTACCGTTAACTTTCACCAAGACCCGCTGGTTCTCGCCTAGCTACAGCTGTGACAGGGCAAGTTGGGGAATAAGCCAGTCGTTCCGGACTCACCAACGGCCAGAACGACATGACTCTCACGTCCGAAAATACTCCGTTGCAATATCATCAACGAAAGTTTGAGACCATCATTGTTGCAACGAAGGGGATCGATAGTTGATTTCAGCTTACAGTCTAAGCATACTCGGCAGCCACAAGTTCTTCTGTTACCATTTTGCGTGATTGACGGAGTTGTCGTCCGATAGCTGAGACGCATTGATGTGGCTCGAGTGTGGCTAACACGTTCTACACCGCAGATCTTTAGCGGGTCGTTCGGGCAAAGCCCTGATCGGGACAAACTTCATCTGACACGATGGGCCCGAACTCTCCTGCTCCGACTTCCACACACGTTCGCCCGTCCCTGGCGCCCGGTACCGACATTATGCAGGAACCTTTGTGATATAGAACCCACACGAGCTTGACCATACTCCTAGCCACGGGGCACGGCATGTCCTAGCCGTGTCTGACCTGGGTCGCATGTAGGGTATCACGGCACAGCATCCATTACAGCTTGACCATGCTGACGCAATAAAAAAGTCCTGGCCCAGACAAGGGTGCTTGCAGGCAAACAAGCAATAACGCCACCGCATTGGTCACATCGCGAGTCTTCACGCTTTCTTGGGCCGGCTCAGAGTGTGCCGCGTATCTCAAACACGCGATGCCCTGCGCGAGGAAACGCCTAGAGAAATACTACCGTCACAAACCCTGGATCATCAATACTAGTCCGGCTTAAGTAATTAGTGTAAGACCACCGACAGACCCGTTCACCCCTGACCACCTGGAGTGCATGGAGAACGACACCATGTGTAGATCATCGTTGCCGGCGCATGTTAGACCCATTATTGCGCGCTGCGTTATGCACTAATGGCTGGCCCTCTCCTTCTCTCCTGGCCAGCCGCATGGACGGCTTCCTCATGGCCGGGTACTAGCTACTACAAGTGCCCATCGTCGTGCACATTTGCTGCGTTCTCTGCCGTGATCTTTGCGGGTCGTTCTTGTGTCCTGTCCGTCGTTGAGGAGACGACTACATACCATTACCGCCAACATGAGCGGCATGCTTGAGGGCGTCAATCTGGCGGATAGGCCGTTGCCTACTACGCTTCCACCTGATCACAACATTGGTGATGGCCTCGTGATAATGACCTGGGTCATGTTCGCGATTTCTACAGTGCTGATCACAGCCCGCATGGTCTCCAAGATCATGATCCTGAAGAGGTTCCGAATAGACGACGTTTTTCTTTTGTTCACTTGGGTAAGTCTAATCCATTCTCCGTCGCTTTACTGACCACGATATACTAACGCTCCCTCAAGGTCGGTGGTGTTGTATATTCAGCCATGATGCAACTTGCATATCACGAAGGCTTCGGTCGACACTCACGTAAGCCACACCATCCTTATAAAACACCTACAAGTGGCGTTGACTGAGAACTGACATGCTCCAGTCTTCTTGAGTGTACCCGCTGCAGTACGAATGCTTAAGTGGGTCTACGTTGCGATGCATCTGGCTATCATCACACCTATGTTGGGACGCATCGCCGTCGGACTCTACACCCTCAGCTTGCTCGGAACGAACGCCCGCTGGCTAAGATACAGCATTTGGTTCCTCATATTCCAGCAAGTTGTGCACAATGTAGGGATCAGTATCACACTTTTATGTGCGTGCGGAGTCGACATTGCAAAAATCGCAAAGTAAGTTGCCAACGCAACGATATCAATGTACATCGCATGCTGACATATGATGAACAGCCCTGTTCAAACCTGTTTCAGGCCATCGCCGTGGTCACATTACGCTGAGTTTGTCGGTGGTAAGTTCAATGTGTTATATCAAATTGCTGGAACCCTTTGCTCACATACTCCAGCTTGGAACGCCTTCACCGATGGCGCTCTTACTCTTGCGCCTGTAGTGTTGATCTGGGGCCTCCGAACAACCAGGAGAGCAAAATGGGGAGCCTCTGTTCTGCTCGGATTTTCAAGTTTAGCCATGGTTGCCGCAATCTGGCGAACGGCTGAGCTTGACAAGCTCTTCGTCCCGGACTGGGATTTTACCTGTAAGTTCGAGCATTCACAATCAGAGAAATCCCACGATCACGGCTAACACCACTATAGACAACGCCGTCCTTTTCTTCTACGCCTCCTCTTTCGAACAGAGCACCATCTTGATCGCGGCATCGATCCCAACACTAGGACCTATCTTCAAGCACTATCGCTCGCAGCACTCCTCGAAACTCTCCGCTGTCAGCAACCACAGCCTCAGCTACGGTACAGGCTCACGCCGGAGCTCGTCTGCGGACAAAGTCCAGATCCAGAAGAATCTCGCGCACGCCCTCGGAATCGAAATGCCCGGCCTGGGCAACACCGTGAGCATTTCCGCCGGCGGTACCGAGCGCCTCAACATGAAGAGCAGCCGAGAGAGCGTCATGCAGCTATCAAGCATCAAAGCGACAAGGAGCACCGACGTGAAAGTCGAGTCCGCGCCAGCATACACATTCTACAGCGGCGACGAGGACGTCGAGCGATTATTCACCACCCCAAAAGCAGTCTCAGACGACGGGGCCAAGCATTGAAGCCCGTATCTTTGGCGCTTCATGCATCTTCCATGTATCTATCTTATTGTACGACGAACATGACTATTCTCTTCTACCTGTCAAATCGATTCATTACTCATCATCCTTGTTGTATTGAATATCCGTGAGTTATCCGGCCCTTATCTTCATATAGTTCCCCAGCCCTAGCCCTGACAGAGACACGTTTGGCGACGCGTCAGTGCGTTTGACCACTTGGGGTTTCTTATACTTTCCCCCATATTGCGACAATCTAAGTGCTGTCCCTTTTCGAGCTGTCACAGCTGTCAAGTCCTTCCATCCCGCACACGGCATGCGACCCACAAAGGGTTACACTTGGCCTCGAACTACCGCCCGTTCAACGCATGGCAGTTGCCTGTAACATCTCTTTTCCTACTAGGCTCGCTAGGATTGTCTAGACAAGCGACGTTGGGAAAATTTGTTTGGTGGCGAGATGGGCGAGTCATTCTACGATGTTGGACACTTCGTTGAACAGCGTCCAGGTCTTCGGCGCCGATACCTGCATTGCGGCTTGTATGTCCAAAACACGCGACGTGTTGTACAGTTGAATTAGCGCCGAAGGCCTTGGTTTTTTGTTCTCAGTGGTGTATGCGAATCCCGGTGATAGCTCCGCTATGTTCATTTGGCGATAGATTAATATATTGATTGCGATAGCACACCCCTGCTATCATTGATCGAATGTTCGCTGGTCATGCCCTAGATTAACTTCCAGATCTATATTGTCTTGCATGTCATGACTAATATTCACGGCAGTTACTATGGGAATACTTTTCGGCACTCCTTCGCGACTCCGCTGACAAGTGTGGCACAGGTGGCGTAGACTATTCCACCGCACACGTGGTGATGGATCTGTCACTGTCATCGGATGTCATTCCCTGTCTTCCGAGTATCTATCGACCTAGAGGTAACCTATCATTGCATCCAATCATAACGCAATGTATACAACACGCCCTAAGCCACCCATCATGTCTGAATAGATGCATCCGTGTCCCAGATACCAGTCTTCGGCGACTGCGTTCGATCAATGCTTCCCCAACCCTAACCTGTAGGGGAACGAATGAAATGTACAACACTCAGGACACGTACATGTACATACATGTGCATCTCAGTACATTTGCTTTAACGAGGCGAACTGGAAGCCAGACCAGCATGATCACAGTGTGAACAAATGTGCATCATTAGCCCCACCTTACATGCGACGCACACGTGCACGTAGTGTTGCATTCGTGTCGCCGTCTTCGGATGTAATCCTTGTCTTTGAACTTCCCTTAACGCTGAGTTGTCGACTGCCACACCAAATAACGAGTGATACACACAACATTCCCGGAATTGCACATCGCGTCTGGACAAATACATAGCATGGTCTATTCACGTCGCAAACAGCAGTTTTCGACGATTATGCTCGACTCGATTCATCCCCAACCCTAACCCGTAGCAGAACACGATGAGCATTCGGCATTGTAACGAGATGAAATGAGAGCTAGACCAGCATGATCACATCAACGAAAGGTATGAGTCTCAATTCAGACAACCATCAAACGTCTCTCAAATCCATACTCATCAAACGAAACCTCTGAACACCTTCCCACCCACACCTACCTCAAATCAACCCCCCCTCCCACGGCCCTTCCTTCAAACCCCCAGCAACATTATCATGCAACATATCAAAATACCTCATCTCCGTCTTCCTCAAATCCACACCTTCAATCGGCACATCCATCGTCCCCAAATTCACGGCACACACAGCCATCGCTTTCCCATCTGGCAGAGGGTACTCTCCTTCCATCCAAACATGCGCGCCGCACGTGCGGCAGAAATACCGGTGGACGCTCTTGACGCGAGGAGCATAGTCGCCGAGCTCAGAGCGAGAGGAAGGGGTGTGCAGGACGAAGTCGGCGGCGGAGGCGAGGGAGAGGTTTGTTGCGCCGAGGCGCTGGCAGAAAGAGCAGTTGCAGCGGGTGGCGGAGAGGGTGCCTTGGGGGTTGAGGGAGACGTGGGCGGTGTAGGTTATGAAGCTATATGAGTTTGCATAGTTAGTTTTTTGATCAACGATAGATAGTATATAGTTACATGTAGGATGTGATGTGAATACGAGAGGTTTCGGAACGCGTACCCGCAGTGACAGCCGCCTGTGATGGCTTTCTTCTCGGTCTTGTCGCTTGCCATTTCGTCCGTGAGTCGCAGCTTCGAGATGTAGCATACAGCTCAGCGTGCGAGACGATATCGATATTTATGTTCTGGCTTGCTCCCGGCCAGTATCCGATGATAGATCTTCATGCATTGGCTAGTGCGTTCCAAACACAATCCTTCGGGCCAAGCGACCTTCAGCCCCAATCTTGAAGCCAGATATCTTAGGCAACAGCCAATGAGAAAAGCAGACCGACAGGCAGCCGCCAAGTTGATCATCTTTTACCAAAACACGAATAATGGTATTCGTAAAAACAGAATCAAAGCAAGGGTGGGAGACATCGTGGGTTCTCATTGGCGTTGGTTGGACTAGAGCAGATTAAACGACCAAACATCGCTAAAGTCTCCCAGGAGATACGACTCCTGCTCGCTTAAACATCTACTGGAAGAACCGCCCGTCCGACAGAATAAGAACAAACAGAGCAGCACGTCTGATCAATGCCTCAAATACCAAACTTCCGATCGAGCAAGACAAACACACCAATGTCGCGCGCAAACCAGACTGCAGAATGCAACACATGTGGCCGAATCCACAACACAAGAGCCCAAGAAATCGAGACCCAAACATCCCGGAAGCTGACCATCGAAACACGTCCCACGCCCGAAAACCTCGCCGCATGCAACCCCCAGTCACAATCGCCGCTATTCAGTACGCTATCGCCAGAAA
>Ga0265797_10004228_pt1 | contig 22120 bp, 18 predicted proteins | sample P2T30metagenome_FD_192433 | JGI IMG/M metagenome (GOLD analysis project Ga0265797, IMG submission 192433) | Plant litter microbial communities from East Loma Ridge, Irvine, California - P2 T30 | ecosystem: Environmental > Terrestrial > Plant litter > Unclassified | place: USA: California... | reverse complement strand
GCGTCGGGTCGCCGTAGCTCATGCAGCCCAGGCCGATGCGGCTGATGCGCAGGCCGGTCGTCCCGAGTCGTCCGTACTTCATCGTGGACTCTCCTCTCGTCGTGCGTCGCGATCGGCGCGGTGCCGGTCGGCGGGGAGCCCCGGCGCTCGCTCGCCGGCGTCGACAGGGGCGGCGGCCCAGCTGGCGAGGAGGCGGAGGCGCTCCTCGGTCGGGGTGCCCGGCTCGGCGCTGTAGATGAGGAAGTTCAGCCCCGGCTCGCCCATCGGCTCCATGGCCGCGTAGACGAGGTCGAGATCGCCGACGACGGGATGCCGGAACGACTTGCTCCCCGACGCGTGGTGCCGCACCTCGTGCGCGCCCCACCGGGTGCGGAACTCGGCGCTCCGGGTCGACAGCTCGCCGACCAGGTCGTGCAGGGCCTTGTCGTGCGGATCGCGCCCGGCCTCGGTCCTCAGGATCGCGACGTTGATGTCGGCCGCGATCGACCACGACGGGTAGAACGCCTCTGCCGGCTCCCGATGCAGGAACACGAAGCGGGCGAGGTTGACGGGCCGGTCCGGGAGCGCGTACAGGTCCGAGTAGAGAGCCCGGAAGAGGGCATTCTCGCCCAGCACGTCCATCCGCCCGTTCCGGACGAACGCCGGCCCCGACGCCACCGAGTCGAGGGCGAGCTGCAGCGGGCGCGAGACGCCGGCGGGACGCGCCCGCGACCTCGACCGGGCACGCACGGGCGACTCGTTCGTGACTCGTGCGAGGTCGGCCAGGTGCGATCGCTCGGCCTCGTCGAACAGAAGCGCTCCACCGATCGCCTCGAGCACGGCGTCGGAGACCCCCTTGAGATCGCCTCGCTCGAGGCGCGAGTAGTACTCGACGCTGACACCCGCGAGCATCGCCACCTCGGCCCGTCGCAGGCCGGGCACGCGACGCCCCGGGCCGCCGGGCAGCTCGACCTGCTCCGGAGTCACACGGGCGCGCCTCGTCGTGAGGAAGTCCCGCACCTCGCTCCTGTTGTCCATGACGACGACCGTACGACCCGCGGGCCGTCTTCGGGATGCACGGTCAGTGCACCCCTCTCCATCCCACCTCGCCGACACCCGGTCCGGCGGCCGGCGATCAGCTGATCGACCGGACCGGGTCGAGCACCTCCGCCCGCGGTCAGGCCGAGTCTCGGACGACCAGTCGCACCGGACCGGCGACGACGCCCGGTGACGGTGCGCCGCCGATGGCGTCGACGAGGTGCTGAGCGGCGGCGCGGCCGAGCTCCTCGAGCGACATGTCGATGCTCGTCAGGGGCGGTCGCGACTCGCGGACCAGCAGATCCCAGTTGTCGAAGCCGACCACGGAGATGTCCTCGGGAACCCGCACGCCCTCGTCGCGGAGGGCGTCGATGGCGCCCCGGGCGATGTGGTCGCTGCCTCCGATGATCGCGTCGACCGGCTCGCCGCCCCGGACCAGGAGGCGCGCGCAGTCGCGACCCCAGCCCTCGCCCCACTGCCCGAAGAGAGCGGTGCCGCCGACCATCTCCAGCCCCGCCGCCGTCAGAGCCTGCTGGACACCCGCCGCGCGATCACGAGCGGCGGCGTACGAGGCCTCGCCGTTGATCAGGGCGATGCGGGTCCGACCCTTCTCGATCAGATGCTCCGCCGCCAGTCGTCCGGCCTGCACGTTGTCCGGAGTGAACGACGCGTCCTTCGGGTCGCTCGAGGGGGCGTAGACGTAGACGACGGGGACGTCCGCGAGCAGAGGGACGGGCGGGCGCGGATTCGTCGTCCGACCGACGATGAGCAGCCCGTCGACTCGGCGCGTGAGGAGCGTCTGCAGGTGCAGCTGCTCGCGGAGCGCGTCGTCCCGGGCGTCGGCGAGCAGCACCGAGAGCGAACCCGAGCCGAAGGCGTCCTCGGCGCCGAGCAGCACCGGGAGCACGAAGCGGTTGTCGAGGTCGCTCGTGACCATCCCGATCGTGCCCGTCCGCGCCGAGTTCAGCGCCTGGGCGAAGAAGTTGGGGGTGAACGAGAGAGCCGCAGCAGCCTCCTGCACCCTGACGCGGGTCGATTCGCGCACCTGGGCCCGGCCGTTCAGCGCCTTGGACGCCGTGGCGACCGAGACTCCGGCAGCTCGTGCCACATCAGCCAGCGTGACGGGCGACGCCATCGCCTTGCCCTCTCCTGCAGTGGTCATGTACCGAAATTAGTTCACTTGGGCATTGACGGGCAACTGCGTGCCGTGTAACTTCACTCCCGAAACCAGTTTCGGTCTCTTTGCTCTCGACGATGAGCGCCCTGTGCTGCACCTGCCGGGCCCTCTGACGGAGCACCCGCAGCAGTTCAGAGAGGAACCTCCTGTGATCTCGTTCATCCGCAGCAAGCGCACCGCCGTGGCGATGGTCGGCCTGGCCGCCGCCACCCTGGCCCTGACCGGCTGCGCCGGCGGGGCAGGCGGCGGCTCGTCCGACGCCGCCTCCGGCACCTACACGTTCTGGGACCCGTACCCCCAGTTCGACGACACCAGCGACTGGGCGAAGCTCATCGAGAAGTGCGGCACGGAAGCGGGCGTGACGGTCGAGCGCACCGGCTACGACACCTCCGACCTCACCAGCAAGGCCCTGCTCGCGGGCCAGCAGGGCAACTCGCCCGATCTGCTCCTCGTCGACAACCCGGTCGTCTCGACCCTCGCCGAAGCGGGCCTGCTCACCGACACCGACGAGACGGGCGCCGACACCTCGGCGATCGAGGCGAACATCCTGGCCGCAGGCCAGCTCGACGGGAAGACCTACGGCGTCCCCATCGGCGCCAACACGCTCGCGCTGTACTACAACAAGACCGTCCTCGACGCCGCCGGGGTCGACCCCGCGTCGATCACCGACTGGGACAGCCTCACCTCCGCCCTCGAGGCGGTCTCCGCCTCCGGAGGCAAGGGGATCACGTTCTCGGGCATCGGAACCGAGGAGGGCAGCTTCCAGTTCCTGCCCTGGTACTGGGGCTCCGGCGCCGATCTCACCGAACTCGACTCGGACGACGCCGTCTCGGCTCTGACCCTCTGGACCGACTGGGTCGAGAAGGGCTACGCCCCGAACTCGGTGATCAACAACACGCAGACCACGAGCTGGCAGGAGTTCCTCACCGGCGAGTACGCGTTCAGCGAGAACGGCACCTGGCAGCTCGCGGGCGTGAAGGAGTCCGGCATCGACTACGGCATCATCTCGATCCCGTCGAAGGACGGCGGCGCGGCCCCCGCCCCCACCGGTGGCGAGTTCCTGACCGTCCCCGTGCAGAGCGACGACGCCCGGTACGAGGTGAGCGAGAAGATCCAGTCGTGCCTCACGAGCACCGACAACCTCGTCGCCACGGACACGACCCTGTCGTACGTCGCCCCCACGAAGGACGCTCAGACCGAGCAGGTCGCGACCGACCCCGATCTCGAGCCGTGGGTCACCGCGGTCGCCGATGCCAAGGGCCGCACGAGCGACGACCTGGGCACGGACTACCCGAAGATCTCGGAGCAGCTCTGGAAGGCCGTGCAGAACAGCCTCAGCGGGTCGTCCGACCCCGCGGACGCCCTGAAGGAGGCGCAGCAGGCCGCCGCGTCCGCCACCGAGTGACCGCACCGACACCCACGTGACCACCCACCGCACCGGACGACGCCCGACGACGAGGAGCAGCACCATGAGCATCGACACGATGGAACGTCGCGAGGCACCGCCCGGGGGGAGGCCGGACCCGGACCCCGGCCTCCCCGGCGCCGGGCCCCGGCGCCGACGCGGACCAGGCGCCTCCCAGCTCACCGCCTGGGCGTTCCTCGCCCCCGTCGTCACCTACCTCGCCGTCTTCTACGTCTGGCCGCTCGTCCGCAACGTCGACCTCTCGACGCACGACTACACGGTCCGGTCGTTCATCGACGGCACGGCCCCCTTCATCGGCCTCGAGAACTTCGCCGACGTGTTCGCCAGCCCGACCTTCGGCCCGGCCCTGATGAACACCCTCCTCTTCACGGGTGTCTCGATCGCGTTCCAGTTCACGATCGGCATGGCCCTCGCCGTGTTCTTCTTCCAGAGGTTCCCGCTCTCCTCGACTCTCAGGGCGCTGTTCCTCGTCCCGTGGCTGCTGCCGCTGATCGTCAGCGCATCGACCTGGTCGTGGATGCTCAACAGCGAGAGCGGCGTCGTCAACTCGGTCATCCGCACCCTCGGAGGCGACCAGGTCAACTGGCTGACCTCTCCGCAGTGGGCGCTGACGAGCGTCATCATCGCCAACATCTGGATCGGGATCCCGTTCAACCTGGTCATCCTCTACAGCGGCCTGCAGAACATCCCCGGCGACATCTACGAGGCGGCCGCGCTCGACGGGGCGAACGCCTGGCAGGTCTTCCGGCGCATCACGTTCCCGCTGCTGCGCCCGGTCTCCGCCATCACCATCCTGCTCGGACTCGTCTACACGCTGAAGGTGTTCGACATCATCTGGATCATGACCCGCGGCGGGCCCGGGGACGCCTCGACCACCTTCGCCATCTGGTCGTACCAGCTGGGCTTCGGCTCCACCCTCCCCTCCTTCGGCCCCGCCGCCGCGGTCGGCAACCTGCTGATCGTCATGGCCCTGGTCTGCGGGTTCGTCTACCTGCGCGTGCAGAGGAAGCAGGACCGGTCATGAGCGCCACCATCCGGCCGGCCGCCGCCCCGACCTCCGCCGCCCGCCGCGCCTCCTCGGGTCGTGCCGGACGCCGCAGCCTCGCCACCACCCTGATCGGCGTCGTGCTGACCGCGATCATGCTGTTCCCGATCTACTGGATGATCAACGTCTCGCTGACGCCCACCGCGCAGATGCGGCAGAGTCCGCCGTCGTGGTTCCCCTCCGCGCCGACCCTCGACGGCTACCGGGCCGTCGTCGCCGAGCAGCTGCCCTACCTCGGCACCAGCCTGCTGGTGGGCCTCGGCACCGTCGTCGTGACGGTGGCCCTCTCGGCACCGGCCGCGTACTCGCTCGCGAAGCTCCGACCGGTCGGAGGAGGCGCGCTGAGCTTCGTGATGATCGTCGCGCAGATGATCCCCCAGGTGATCATGGCCATGGGCTTCTACGCGATCTACCTCAACCTGGGGATCCTCAACCAGTGGTGGGGACTCGTCATCGCCGACTCGACCCTGGCGGTGCCCTTCGGCGTGCTCATCTTCACGGCCTTCATGCGGGGCATCCCCGACGAGCTGATGAGCGCCGCGAAGCTCGACGGCGCCGGGGCGTGGCGCACCTTCCGGTCCATCGTCCTGCCCGTGAGCCGCAACTCGGCCGTGACCGTCGGGCTCTTCGCGTTCCTGTGGGCCTGGTCGGACTTCGTGTTCTCGTCGACCCTGAACAGCGGCGGCGACGCGCAGACGATCACCCTCGGCATCTACCGGTACATCGGCAACAACAACCAGGAGTGGAACTCGATCATGGCGACCGCCGTCGTCGCGTCGATCCCCGCCACCGTCCTGCTCGTCGTCGCCCAGCGCTACGTCGCCGCCGGCGTCACCGCCGGAGCCGTCAAGGACTGACACCGGCGCCGCGAGCGCCAGCACCTCCTCCCCCGCTCGTCTCCCCTCCCTCACCACTCGGAGAACTCACGTGACCACCACTGCTCCCGCCACCCGCACCTCCTCGTCAGCCGTCGCCGGCGCCCGCCGGTTCGCGGGAACCGTCTCGCCGTCCTCCTCGACGCTGACCCCGCTCGACGCGACCGAGATCCGCCTCACCGACGGCTTCTGGGCCGAGAAGCAGGCCCTGAACGCCGACGTCGTGCTGCGCCACTGCGAGGACTGGATGGAGCGCATCGGCTGGACGGGCAACTTCGACCGTGCCGCGGCCGGCCTCGGCGATCCCGGCACCCCCTGGGAGCACTCCGGGATCGAGTTCGTCGATTCGGAGGTCTACAAGCTCCTCGAGGGCATGGCCTGGGAGCTCGGACGCGAGCGCGAACCGGCCCTGCAGGCCCGCTACGACGCCCTCGTCGACCGGGTGGCCGCAGCGCAGGAGGACGACGGCTACCTGCACACGAGCTTCGGCCGTGCCTGGCAGCGCCCACGGTGGAGCGACCTCGAGTGGGGCCACGAGCTGTACTCGATGGGCCACCTGCTGCAGGCCGTGGTCGCCGCCGAGCGCACCGGCGCCTCGCCCCGCCTGGTCGAGGTCGGTCGCCGTCTCGCCGAGCACCTGTGGTCCGTCTTCGGCCCCGAGGGCAGGGTCGCGATCTGCGGGCACCCGGAGGTGGAGGTCGCCCTGGCCGAGCTCGGCCGCGCCCTCGACGAACCGCGCTGGGTCGAGCTCGCCCGCCTCTTCGTCGAGCGGCGAGGGCACGGGCTGCTCGGCCAGATCGAGTACGGCTCCGAGTACTTCCAGGACGACGTGCCGGTGCGCGACGCCGACGTGCTGCGCGGTCACGCGGTCCGGGCCCTCTACCTCGCGGCGGGCGCTCTCGACGTCGCGGTCGAGACCCGGGACGACGAGCTCGCCGATGCGGTCCGTCGACAGTGGGAGGCGACCGTCGCGGCCCGCACGTACGTCACGGGCGGCATGGGCTCCCACCACCAGGACGAGGCCTTCGGCGCCGACCACGAGCTGCCGCCCGACCGCGCCTACTCCGAGACCTGCGCGGGCATCGCCTCGACGATGCTCTCTTGGCGGCTGCTGCTCGCCGACGGCGACGCCCGGTACGCCGACCTGATCGAGCGGACCCTGCTGAACGTGGTTCTCGCCTCGCCGCGCGAGGACGGGCGCGCGTTCTTCTACACGAACACGCTCCACCAGAGGACCGAGGGCGTCGAGCCCGACGAGGACGAGCTGAACGCCCGCGCCCTGTCCAGCCTGCGCGCGCCCTGGTTCGAGGTGTCGTGCTGCCCCACGAACGTGGCCCGCACGCTGGCCAGCGTCGAGCAGTACTTCGCCACTCGCACGGCCGACGGGGTGCAGCTGCACCAGTACGGCAGCTACGACGTCGACACCGTGCTCGACGACGGCACGCCCGTGGCGCTGTCGGTCACGAGCGGATACCCCCTCGACGGGCGCGTCGCGGTGACGTGGCGCGGCGACGTCGACCGCGAGGTGGAGCTCGCTCTCCGTGTCCCCTCCTGGGCCGACGGTTCCGCGGTGACGGTGGCACTGCCCGGCGAGGAGGCCGGAGAGGCCCAGGGGCCGACGATCGTCGTCCGCCGCCGCTTCTCGGCGGGCGACGTCGTCGTGCTCGATCTGCCGACCACTGCCGAGTGGGTCCGACCGGATGCTCGCATCGACGCCGTGCGCGGCCAGGTCGCCGTTCAGAGAGGACCCCTCGTGCTCGCGCTCGAGTCGACCGACCTGCCCTCCGGCACCGTGAACGACGTGCTCGTCGACACGACCGTCGACCCGGTCACGACGCCGGCCGGTGCCCGGATCGAGCTCTCGCGCAGCCGCACGCCTGCCGGCGGATGGCCCTACGGCCGCTCCACCGCGACCGCCGATCCTCTGGGCAGCGTGGAGCTCGTGCCCTACGCCACGTGGGGCAACCGCGGCCCGTCGACGATGCGGGTCTGGCTCCCGGTGGACGACCTCGAGGCCTAGACCGAGAGGGGACGACGGTCACGCACCCCAGGCGGCAGCCGCTGCCAGCAGGGCCAGGTCCGATCCGCGCGGCCCGACGAAGCACAGCCCCACCGGCGCCCGTCGAGACGTCACGACAGGCCGCCCCTCGGCGGCGAGCGCAGCATGTCGCGCCCCGTCGCCGGGCACCTGCAGCAGCGGCGCCGACACGGCCGGCGCGCCGAGCACCCCCGCCACGCACGTCAGCCCCAGTGTCGCCGACCGCACCGCGTCGACCTCGGCCGACGTGGCGCTCAGCGAGGGCGCGGCCGACGAGGCGCTCGGCAGCAGCAGCACCCGGTCGGCGAGCACCGCCTCGAGGCGGTGACGCTCGTCGGCGAGGGCGACCCGCGCCTCCTCGGCCCTCTGCGGCGAGACGCTCGATCCGAAGGCGAAGCGCGCGGCGACGTCGTCGGCGAGCTGCCCGGGGTGCGCTTCGATCCAGTCGCCGTTCGAGCGCCAGGCCTCGTACGCCTGCCGCACCCGGAACAGCTCGAACAGCTCGGCCACGTCGCCGAGCGCGACCGGTTCGGGGCGGGCGATGCGCCCCTCCGCGACGGCCTCGTCGATCGATCGGGTGAACGCGTCGCGGACCTCGGGCGCGACGGCGGCGAGCAGCGTCGGATCGACGGCGAACACCGGATCGACCCCGCGCTGCTCGTCGGCGGGCAGCGACGTCGCGGCGGCCCTGAGCAGGGTGCCGGCATCGCGGGTCAGCCAGCCGACGGTGTCGAAGCTCGGGGCGAGAGGCAGCAGACCCGTGCGGTCGACGGCGCCGTGGGTCGTGCGGATGCCCCACAGCCCCTGATACGACGCGGGCACCCTCAGCGACCCGCCGGTGTCGGTGCCGAGGCCGATGCTCACCTGACCGAGGGCGACCGCTGCGGCGGGGCCGCTGGTCGAGCCGCCGGAGATCGCTCCGGGCCGGGCGGGGTTCGGCGGGGTGCCGTAGGCGGAGTTGCGCCCGGCGATGCTGTACGCGAACTCGTCGGTCTGGGCGATGCCCGTGATCGAGGCGCCCGCGTCGAGCAGTCGGCGCACCGCGGCGGCGTGCTCGGTCTGCACGGCGGCGCCCTCGAGGTAGGCGGGCACCCCCGCCCCGACGGCGTGCCCGGCGACGGCGAAGAGGTCCTTGACGGCGACGGTCTCGCCGACGAGGGTCGGCTCGACGCCGTCGGCAGCCCCCTCAGGAGGCGCGGTGCCGGTCGGCCCGTCACCCCGCCGCCCCGGCACGAGCGGCTCCCCCACCACACGCCACACGCGCCGGTCGACGGCGGGCGCCGGCGCCTGGACGTGCGCCGACGCGATGCGCCACGGGCCCTGCGCCGGGCCGCCCGATTCCGCGCCTGCCTCTGCGTCTGCGTCTGCGGTGGCGCCGGCGCTCGCGCTCGCGCTCGTGCTCGTGCTCGCATCGAATCCGCCGCGGCGCCAGAGCTGCGTCACCACGCCCCGTCCGCCGCCCGCCGGCGCGTTCACCGACACGATCAGCGCGGCGTCGTCGCCGAGCACCCGCACGTGCACCTCGACGACCCGACGGACGGGCCCGCCGCCGCGTCGACCGCGGAACGCCGTGATCGCGTCGTGCCCCACCAGCAGACCGCCGGCGTCGGCCCGCATCACGGTCGCCGTCGGTTCGAAGGCGGCCGCCAGAGCCTCCTGGTCGTCGGCTGCCAGCGCGTGCTCGTACGCGTCGAACGCCTCGAGCAGCCCGGCGGGCAGCGCATCGGCAGCGGCCCCCTCGATCGTCGTGGGCTGCCTGGTCGGCGCGACCCGCGCCTCCTCGGAGCCGCCGGCCCGACCCGCGTCGTGGAGTGCGCGCTCAGCCACGGGAGACCCCTCCGCGGGCGACGCCGTCGAAGTCGGCGACGCGGATGCGCGCGTGCACGCCGGTCACGAGATCGACGACCTGCGAGATGTCGAAGTCGGTGGCGGCGCTGAGATAGGCGTAGGCGAGGGTCTCGTCCATGCCCCAGCGGGCGCGCAGCAGAGCGATCGCGGCGCGGACGCAGGCGCGGACGGCCTCGTCGAGATCGGGGTCCATGCCGGTGGGGACGAGGTGCTCGCGCGTCTCGACGAGCGGCCCGGCGAGCTCGCCGAACTCGGCCACGGCGACGTCGTGCGGCACGACGTCGAAGCGCAGGGTCACACGCAGCGACGCCTCCATGGCCGTCAACGCCACCTCGCCGTCTCCCTGGGCGAAGTGCGGGTCGCCGACGTAGGCGAGGGCGCCGTCGACCTGCACCGGCAGGTAGAGCGACGATCCCTCCGTCAGCAGGTTGATGTCGATGTTGCCGCCGTGCGGACCGGGCGGAACCGAGTGCGGCCGCTCGTCGCCGGCCACGGCGACGCCCATGATGCCGAGGAACGGCCGCAACGGGAACCTCACCACCGGCGACCCGCCCGGCACCACGGGCATCGTGCCGACGAGACCGTCGGGGCCCTGGTCGACGCCGGCGAACACGCTGACCGGGTCGGCGCCGAGCGGGTACTCGCCGGGCAGCGCGCCGCGGCCGTGCCGGTTCGAGACGACGCCGTAGGGCACCCGCGGCGTGGCCGTCACGACCGTGAGCTTGAGCAGGTCGCCGGGGCGGGCGCCGCGCACCTCGACGGGGCCGGTGACGACGTGCGGCCCGTCGGCGGCGGCGTCGCGACCCGAGGCGTCGGAGGCGGCGATGGCCACGGCGTCGCGCAGCACCCCCTCGGCGGGCACCCCGTGGGAGGCGAAGTAGGCGAGCGGGTCGCGCCCCTGGTCGTCGAGCACCCCCTCGTGACTGACCGTGTCGATGGTGACGGTCGCTCCCGACTCGATGGAGAGCACCGGGGCGTCGGAGGCGCACGGCAGTCGACCCCACAGGGTCGTCTCGGGGGTGGCCGGCAGATACGCGTCGCCGGGCAGGTCGCCCTCGCCGGGCTGCAGGACGGGGACGACGGGGCGGGGGTCGGTCATGCGGTGCCTCTCGATCTCGCGCATCGGGGCTGTCCGCCCCGGGGCCCTCTCGACCCTACCCAGCAGGCCGTCCCTCCCGAGGGCGCCTCTGAAACAATCAGTTCACAAACCGCCGATCGTGAAACACGCCGTTCACACGGCCGTGTGAGGATCACCGCATGGCGATCATCCTCGGCGACAATCAGTACGGCAAGGCGGAGTCCCGGCTCGTGCGCATCGTGCGCGACAGCCCCCGGCACGAGATCCGCGACCTCAACGTGACCACCGCGCTGCGGGGTCCGTTCGAGGCGGCGTACCTCGAGGGCGACCAGTCGGCGGTGCTCCCCACCGACACCCAGAAGAACACGGCCTTCGCGTTCGCCAAGTCGCACGGCGTGACCTCCATCGAGCGGTTCGGCCTCGACCTGGCGCGCCACTTCGTCACCGACGTCGGCCCCGTCGAAGGGGCTCGCATCGAGATCGAGGAGTACGCGTGGCAGCGTGCGGTGGTCGACGGCGTCGAGCACGACCACACCTGGCTGCGTTCCGGGCAGGAGATCCGCACGGCCGCGGTCACCGTCGACGCGAGCGGCGAGCACGTGATCGGCGGCCTGAAGGACCTCGTGCTGCTGAAGTCGACGGGTTCGGAGTTCGCGGGGTTCCTCAGCGACGAGTTCACCACCCTGCCCGAGACCCACGACCGCGTCATGGCCACGGCGCTCGACGCGAAGTGGCGCTTCACCTCGACCGACGTCGACTGGGAGGGCGTCTACGCCGAGGTGAAGAGACTGCTCGTCGCCCACTTCGCGACCCTGCAGTCGCTCGCCCTGCAGCAGACCCTCTGGCACATGGGCCGCGCCGTGCTCGAGGCGGTGCCCGCGATCGCCGAGATCCGTCTCGTCGCCCCGAACCGGCACCACTTCGCCTACGATCTCGACCGGTTCGGTCTCGAGAACCAGAACGAGGTCTTCTGGGCCGCCGACCGGCCCTACGGTCTGATCGAGGCCACGCTGCTCCGCGACGACGCGCCCCCCGCGGGCGACGCCTGGCGCGCCTCCGCGGGTCTCGCATGACCGCCGCCTCCCCCACCCGACCCGCACCCGACACCCCCGCAGGAGGCGCCATGCCCGGCACCGACGACGCCCAGTGGCTCGCCCGCTCCATCGATCTCGCCGTGGCGAACGTCGCCGACGGCGGCGGCCCGTTCGGGGCCCTCATCGTGCGCGACGGGGTCGTGCTCGCCGAGGGGCAGAACCGGGTCACCCGCGACCTCGACCCGACGGCGCACGCCGAGGTCGTCGCGATCCGCGCGGCCTGCGCCGCGGTGGGCGACTTCTCGCTGGCCGGGGCGACCCTGTACACCTCGTGCGAGCCCTGCCCGCTGTGCCTCTCGGCGGCGCTGTGGGCCCGTGTCGACCGCGTGGTCTACGCCGCCGACCGGCACGACGCCGCACGAGGCGGCTTCGACGACCTCGAGTTCTACGAGCTGTTCGGCCGCGACCGCGCCACGTGGGACCTCCCCGTCGACGCCGTCCGACCCGAGAACGCCCCGGCGCCCTTCGACGCCTGGCTCGCTCACGACCACCGGACGGACTACTAGGCCGGTGTCGGCGGACGGACTCAGGAGGCGCGGGTCAGCTGCCCCGGTACGTCGAGTACGCGAACGGGCTGAGCAGCAGGGGCACGTGGTGGTGAGCGCCCTCGTCGACGAGGTCGAAGTCGATCGTCACCCGCGGGTAGAAGGTGCGGCGATCGGCGGCCGCGAAGTAGACGGCGGTGTCGAAGACCAGGCGGTACACGCCCGCCGGCAGAGAGTCGGGGCCGAGGTCGCCGACGCGGCCGTCGTCGTCGGTGACGGCCGAGGCGATGACCTCGCCCGACTCGTCGGTCAGCACGACCGGCACGCCGGCCGCCGGTCGGCCGAGCGCGGCGTCGAGCACGTGCGTCGTGACGTGGCTCATGCGCCGAGCGGTTCGGGCTCGCGGGGCGACGCGGTCTCGGCCGAGCGGCCGGTCTCGGCGCTGGTGCGCCCGAAGGTCTGCCGCAGTCGCAGCACGGCGATCTCGACCAGCTGGGCGCCGGCCTCCTGCTTCTCGGACTCGTCGTCGAGCTTCAGACGACGGTCGAGCTCGGCGATGATCTCGGCCTTGCTGCGCCCGGCGGCCCGCACGACGAACACCCGGTCGAAGCGCTCCTCGTACGTGGCGTTGCCCTCGGCGAGCGCCTTGACCTCGGCGGGGTCGTCGGTCAGCTGCGACGCCTGCTGCTCGCGGCGGCTGAAGTCCTGCGACGCACCCTCGCCGTCGGGAGCCTCGCCGATGCGCGGGTGGTGCGCGAGCGCCTCGTCGATCTCGGCGTCGGTCAGACGCTCCCCGGCGCGCTCCGCGGCGGCCACGAGGTCGGACACGTCGGCGAAGGGCGCCTCGGCGGCGACGTCGTCGACCCAGCGCTGCACGGACAGGGCGGTCGCGAGGTGCTCGCGCAGCTGGCTCTCGGAGACGTCGATCATGGACGACACTGTATCCACGACTGGCTGCACGCCGACGACCACAGGCGGGAGCATCGGATGGACCTGGTGACGGTGGCGGACGTCCGCACCCCCTCGACCCGCGACGAGCTCGTCTTCGCTCCGGGCGAGCGGCCGCTCGGCGGCGGCACGTGGCTGTACTCCGAGGCGCAGCCCGGGTTGACGGGGCTCGTCGACCTCACCTCGCTCGGCTGGTCGCCGTTCGGCGAGACCGACGACGGGCTGACCGTCGGCGCGACGTGCACGATCGCCGAGCTGACCGGGCTGGCGCCCCGCCCCGGGTGGTCGGCCCTGCCGCTCGTCCGTCAGTGCGCCGAGAGCCTGCTGGCCTCGTTCAAGATCTGGAACGTCGCCACGGTCGGGGGCAACGTCGCCCTGGGCCTGCCCGCCGGCGCGATGACCTCGCTCATGGCGACCCTCGACGCGACGGCCGTCGTCTGGACGACCGACGGCGGCGAACGCCGCACGCCGGTCGCCGAGTTCGTCACGGGCGTCCGCGAGTCGGCGCTCGCTCCCGGCGAGGTGCTCCGGGCGCTCGAGGTCCCCGCGGCGTCGCTCGAGTCGCGGACGGCCTTCCGCCGCATCGCCCTCAGCCCGCTGGGCCGGTCGGGCACGCTCGTCACCGGGCGGCTCGCCGCGTCGGGCGAGTTCGTCGTGACCGTCACGGCCGGCACGGTCCGCCCCGTGCAGCTGCGCTTCGACGAGGTGCCGGGCGCGAGGGCGCTGTCCGACGCGATGAGCCGCGTCGACGAGTGGTACGACGACCCGCACGGCGCCCCCGACTGGCGGCGCGCGACGAGCGGCGGGTTCGCCGAGGAGATCCGACGAGAACTGGGGGGCTCCTGGTGAGCACGCACGACGAGGGCGCACGGCGCCGCCACGGCTCGACGGGGACGCAGGGCATCACGAACAACGGTCGACGCGTCGTGTTCGAGGTGGACGGCGAGTCGATCGACGCCCCGGTCGCCGCGGGGCAGGTGCTGCGCACCGTCCTCCGCGACGCCGGAGTGCACAGCGTCAAGAAGGGCTGCGACGCGGGAGACTGCGGCGCCTGCTCGGTCCTCGTCGACGACGATCCGGTGCACTCGTGCGTCTACCCCGCCCATCGACTCGACGGCCGCCGCGTCACCACGGCCGCCGGGCTCGGCACCCCCGAGGCCCCGCATCCGATGCAGCAGGCCTTCGTCGACGCGGCCGGGTTCCAGTGCGGCTTCTGCACGGCCGGCATGGTCGTGACGGCCTCGACGTTCACGGAGGCCGATCGGGACGACCTCCCGCGCCTCCTCAAGGGGAACATCTGCCGGTGCACCGGGTACCGGGCGATCCGCGACGCCGTCTGCGGCGTCGACAACACGGTGTCGCCGGCCGTCGGACAGGCGGCGGGGCGCTCGGTCAAGGCGCCGGCCGGCCTGAGGGTCGTGACCGGGCGCGAGGAGTTCACGCTCGACTCCCCCGCCCCGACGACGCTGCTGCACATCGCGGTGCTCGGCAGCCCGCACCCGCACGCGCGCATCGTGCGCATCGACACGACCGCGGCCCTGGCCCTGCCCGGCGTGCATGCGGTGCTCACCCACCACGACTCCCCCTCCACCCTGTTCTCGACCGGCCGCCACGAGGACCGCGAGGACGACCCCGACGACGGCCTCGTGATCGACCCCGTGCTGCGGTTCCGCGGCCAGCGGGTGGCCGCGGTCGTCGCCGAGTCGCGGCGGCAGGCCGAGCTCGCCCGCGACGCGATCGTCGTCGAGTACGAGCTGCTGCCCGCGGTCTTCGACCCCGAGGAGGCGCGGCGCCCCGGAGCCCCGCTGCTGCACGGCGAGAAGACCAGCGAGGTCTCGCGCATCGCGTTCCCCGAGCGCAACACCGTCGCGGCCATGCACGGCGAGACCGGCGACGTCGAGGCGGCCCTGGCCGCGGCCGCCGCCACGGTCGAGGGCACCTGGACGACGCAGCGCGTCAGTCACGGCTCGCTCGAGACTCACGCCACCCGCGGCTGGCTCGACGACGACGGGCGGCTGGTCCTCCGCACCTCGAGTCAGGTCCCGTTCCTCGTGCGCGACGAGATCGCCCACGTCTTCGGACTGCCCGAAGACCGGGTCCGGGTCTTCACGAAACGCGTCGGCGGCGGCTTCGGCGGCAAGCAGGAGCTCCTCACCGAAGACCTCGTCACGCTCGCCGTGCTGGCCACCGGCCGCCCCGTGCAGTACGAGTTCACCCGCGACGACGAGTTCACCATCGCCCCGACCCGGCACCCGATGCGCGTGCGCGTCCGACTCGGCGCCGACGCGGACGGCACGCTCACCGCCCTGCACGTCGACCAGCTGATGGACACCGGCGCCTACGGCAACCACGGCGTCGGCGTCATGTACCACTCGGTGCACGAGTCGATCGCGGTCTACCGCTGCGCGTCGAAGCGGGTCGACGCCGAATCGGTCTACACGAACAACCTGCCGTCGGGTGCGTTCCGCGGGTACGGCCTCGGGCAGGTGATCTTCGCCATCGAGTCGGCGATGGACGAGCTGGCGATCCGGCTCGGCATCGACCCCTTCGAGCTGCGCCGGAAGAACGTCGTCGTGCCCGGCGATGCGATGGTCGTCACCGACCCCGACGAGGAGACCGACCTCATCTGGGGCAGCTACGGCCTCGACCAGTGCCTCGATCTCGTCGAGGAGGCGCTGGCCGGCCCGGACCCGGAGCCCGCCCCCGTGGGCCCCACCTGGTCGACCGGCACCGGCATGGCCCTCGCGATGATCGCCACGATGCCGCCGCGCGGGCACTTCGCCGACACCACGGTCGAGCTGCGACCCGACGGCGGCTACGACATCGGCGTCGGCACCGCCGAATTCGGAAACGGCACGACGACCGTGCACGCTCAGCTCGTCGCCACCGCCCTCGGCACGACTCCCGACCGGGTCTCGATCCGCCAGTCGGACACCGACGTGGCCCGCTACGACTCCGGCGCCTTCGGCTCGGCCGGCGTCGTCGTCGCGGGCAAGGCCCTCTGGGCCGCGGCGCACAAGCTGCGAGCCGCTCTCGTCGATCGGGCGCTGGCCCTCTCAGGAGGCGCGGCGGACGTCGTCGACGGGGGCGCCGCGCCCGAGGTGGTGCCGGGCGGGGTCGTCGTGACCCGCGCCTCCTCGGCTGGTCCGCCCTCGTCCCGGCTGGTGACGGTCGACGAGCTGCTCGCCGACGGGCCCCTCGTGGCCGACGGCAGTCACGACGGCACCCCGCGCTCGGTCGCGTTCAACGTGCACGCGTTCCGGGTGGCCGTCGACCGGTCCACCGGCGAGGTGCGCATGCTGCGCTCGATCCAGGCGGCCGACGCCGGCACCGTGCTGAACCCCGAGCAGCTGCGCGGGCAGATCGAGGGCGGCACGGCCCAGGCGATCGGCACCGCCCTCTACGAGGAGATGATGCTCGACGGCGAGGGCCGCGTGCTCACGACGGCGCTGCGCAACTACCGGCTGCCGAAGTTCTCGGACGTCCCCGAGACGGAGGTCCTGTTCGCGGAGACCCACGACGAGCTGGGGCCGCTCGGCGCGAAGAGCATGAGCGAGGCGCCGTACAACCCCGTCGCCCCGGCGCTGGCGAACGCGATCCGCGACGCCCTGGGCGTGCGTCCGCACGAGCTGCCGATGTCGCGCGACCGCCTCTGGCGCCTCGCCCGCTGAGGGGCGGCACGAGCCCGGGCCCGCTGACGACCGCACCCGGCCCGGGGTCTGGGCCCGGGCACCGGGCCGGGGTCGACGGGCCGGGCCCGGGGCCGAGGAGGCGCGGGTCGGCTCAGCCGATCGGCGCGGGCATCGGGACGACGCGGTACGCCGCCTCGAGGGTGTCGCCGGTGGCCGGGTCGTGCATCTCGACGGACCACGAGTCGGCGAACTGGTCGACGCCCGGGAGCATGGCGACGGTGCCCGAGATGAGCACGGTGCCGGGCGTGGCGAGGTCGCGCTCGGCGAGCACGTCGAGCCAGTAGTCGGGGGTCAGCAGCGCGCCGAGGGTCGAGTCCTGGATGAGCCGGCGGGCGTCGCCCTCGCCGACGTACCCGCGCAGGGTGATGTCGTCGAGGTGGTCGCGGACGTCGTCGAGGCGCCAGGCGCGGGTGCCGAGCACGTCGGGGCTGGCGTTCTTGCTCCACGCGACGCCGTGCACCTCGAGCGCGCGATCGGTGTGGTCGCACGCGACGGTGAGCAGCACGCCCGAGCCGGTGATGACGAGAGCCCACTCGGCCTCGCCGCTGGTGCGCTCGTGCTGCACGTCGACGGCGGTCGCCTGCGAGGCGAGGTAGGGCGAGACCGGGTACAGCGCCGGCGTGGTCGTCGGGCCGGGCACGCCCAGCTCGGCGAGCTCGGCGATGTGCGCCTGCACCTCGTCCTGCTCGCGACCGGCGTATCCGGCGTTCAGGAGGCGCGTGACCTCGACGGTCTCGGTCGAGCCGTCGGGCAGGGTGAAGTGGAGCGTGCTCATGGGTCTCCCTCAGAAGGCGGTCGTGTGTTTCGGTCCGGTAAAAGATGTCCCGGGTCGACGCTCGGCCCTGTCGTCCGGCTTGTCGTACACCTACTGTATACACACGGTATCGCCGTGGCACCACCCTCCGACCGATCCCCACCGAACTCGATAGGACAGCCCATGACCACCGATCCACAGACGCCGGACCCCCTGGTCGACGACGCTCCGGCCAGTCGCCGATCGCTCGCGAAGGCGTTCACGGCCTCGCTCACCGGCACCTCGCTCGAGTGGTACGACTTCGCCGTGTACTCGGCGGCGTCGGCCGTCGTGTTCCCCGTCGTGTTCTTCCCGGCGAGCGACCCCTACACGGCGACGATCCTCGCCTTCTCGACGTACGCCGTCGGCTACGTCTCGCGGCCCGTCGGCGGGTTCGTGTTCGGGCGCCTCGGCGACAAGATCGGTCGGAAGCCCGTGCTCGTCACGACGCTGCTGATCATCGGCCTCGCGACGTTCCTCATCGGACTGCTGCCGAGCTACGCGACCATCGGCCTCGCGGCACCCATCCTCCTCGTGCTGCTGCGCTTCGCGCAGGGCGTCGGCGTGGGCGGCGAGTGGGGCGGCGCGGTGCTGCTGTCGAGCGAGTTCGGAGACCCGAGGAGGCGCGGCTTCTGGTCGTCCGCCGCCCAGGTCGGTCCCCCGGCCGGCAACCTGCTCGCCAACGGCGCTCTCGCGGTGCTCACGGCCGTGCTCACCGAGGAGGCCTTCCTGGACTGGGGCTGGCGCGTGGCGTTCCTCGCCTCGGCCGTGCTGGTCGGCTTCGGCCTCTGGATCCGCCTGAAGCTCGAGGACACCCCCGTCTTCCAGGCTCTCGAGGCGCGCGGCGATGCTCCGGCGGCGCCCGTCCGCGAGGTGTTCACCACGCAGCTGCGGCCGCTGATCGCGGCCATCCTCAGCCGCATCGGACCCGACGTCACCTACGCCCTCTTCACCGTCTTCACGCTGACCTACGGCACCGTCACCCTCGGACTCGAGCGCAGTCAGGTCCTGGTCGCCGTGCTCATCGGCTCGGCCTTCCAGCTCGCGTGCATCCCGCTCGCGGGCGCGCTGTCCGACCGCATCAACCGTCGACTGCTCTACGCGGTCGCCGCCGTGGGAGCCGCGGTCTGGGCCTACGTGTTCTTCGCGATCACCGACGGCTCGTCGACCGTCGTCCTGACGATCGGCATCGTGCTGGCCCTCGTCTTCCACTCGTTCATGTACGGGCCGCAGGCCGCGTTCATCGTCGAGCAGTTCTCGCCGCGGCTCCGCTCGACGGGCAGCTCGCTCGCCTACACGATCGCCGGCGTCTTCGGCGGAGCCATCGCCCCGCTGATGTTCACCATCATCTTCGAGGAGACGGGGAGCGGGCTCGGGGTCGCCGTCTACCTGACCGTGGCCGTCGTGCTGACCCTCGTGGGGCTGGCGCTCGGGCGCGACTCGAACGTCCAGGAGGACGCCGACTACCTGGCCGAGGCTCCGGCGACGGACGGGGTCGACGCGACCCGCGCCTCCTCGGGGCCGTCCGCGGCGGGCCGGGACTGACCCGCGCCGATCGGGCGACGCCGTGACGTCAGCTGCGCAGGAGGAGGTCGAGCGTCACCCCGAGGTGACGATCGATCGCATCACGCGCGGCCTCGGCGTCGCCCGACGCGAGGGCCTCGACGATCTCGTCGTGCTCGGCGCAGACCCGCTCCTGCCGATCGGTGCGACGGAACAGCGCCTCGACGCCGACCATCACCTGACGCGCGCGCAGCTTCTCGTAGCTGCGCGACATGAGGTCGTTGCCGGCCGCGTCGACCAGCAGCTGGTGGAACTCGCGGTCGTGCTCGATGAAGCGCTGGCCGCTCTCGCGCGGATCGAGGTCCTTCAACCCGTGCTGGGCGGCGAGCACGACCCGCATCGCCTCGAGCGGCACACGACCCGAGGCGAGGGTCGTCGTGGCGGCGTGGCGTTCGAGCACCCCGCGGAGCTCCATCAGCTCGGCGATCTCGCGACCGCTGATGACCGGCACGCGCACCCCCCGCTTCGGGATCATCTGCACCAGCCCGTCGGACGCGAGCAGCAGCAGCGCCTCGCGGACCGGGGTGCGCGAGACGCCCACGCGCTCGGCGATGTCCTGCTCGCTGAGGAACGCCCCCTGCATGGCGGGGTCGACGAGCACCTGCGAGTAGAGGTACTCGTAGGCCCGGTCGCGCCCCGAGGCCGCGGGGACGGGCGATTCGGGGCTCATCTGCATACCATACGTATACACCACCGATCGGAGAAACCATGCGCATCGCGCTCGCTCAGATGATCAGCTCGGCCGACCCCCGGGCGAACCTCGCCGAGATCGGGAGGACGACGGAGGCGGCGGTCGCCCAGGGAGCCGAGCTGGTCGTGTTCCCCGAGGCCGCCCTGTGCGCCTTCGGCAACGACCTCGGCGCCGTCGCCGAGCCGCTCGACGGGCCCTGGGCCACGGAGGTGCGGGCGCTCGCCCGACGCCTCGGCACCACGATCGTCGTGGGCGCCTTCACGCCGGGTTCGGGCGGGCGGGTGCGCAACACCCTGATCGTCGCCGGGCCGACGGCCGAGACCGACGACTCGTACGACAAGATGCACCTGTTCGACGCCTTCGGCTACGCCGAGTCGGACTCGGTCGAGGGCGGCGAGCGCGCCGTGACCGTCACGGTCGGCGAGACCCTGGTCGGCCTGGCGACCTGCTACGACATCCGCTTCCCGTCGCTGTTCGTGGCGAACGCGGCGGCGGGGGCGCGGCTGAGCGTCGTGTGCGCGTCGTGGGGTGCGGGGCCGGGCAAGATCGAGCAGTGGCAGCTGCTCGCGCGCGCCCGGGCGGTCGACACGACGACGGTCGTCGTCGCGGTCGGGCAGGGCGACCCCGCGTCGCAGGGCGTCGAGACGCCCGGCACGGCGCCGACCGGCGTGGGGCACAGCATGGTCGTGTCGCCGTTCGGCGTGGTGCTGCACGAGCTCGGGGCCGAGCCCGAGCTGCTCGTCGTCGACGTCGACCTCTCGTCCGTCGATGCGGCGCGCGGGTCGCTGCCGGTGCTGGCGAACCAGCGGTTCGCGGTGGGCGCGCTGCGCGACTGAGGGGCGCCGCGCCTCCTCGGCTCTCAGAGGCGGAGCGCCTCGTGCGGCTCGATGCGGCTCGCCCGCCAGGCCGCGATGAGTCCGCCGGCCGCCCCGACGACGACTCCGCCCACGAGTGCGGCGGGTGCGAGACGCAGATCGAAGACGGGGATCCACTGCCGGGCGATGGTCATCACCAGCACCGCCCCGAGTCCGAGCGCCAGCCCGAGCAGTCCGCCGAGGGCGCCGATCACCACGGACTCGGCGAGCACGAGCCCGGCGATGTGACCGGGGCGGGCGCCGAGCGCTCGGCGCAGACCGAACTCCTTGCGCCGTTCGAGGACGGCGAGCACCATCGAGTTGCCGAGACCCGCCACGGCCGCGAGGAGCGCCACCCCGGTGAAGGCCAGCAGGGTGGACGCGACGTCCGACTCGATCTCGGCGCGGAGGGTGGTCGGGTCGATCGGGGCGTCGATCCGGAACGTCTCGGCGGCCACGGGGTCGATGGCGACCGGCGCCTGCCGGGCGACCTGCTGAGCCGCGCCCGCACCGGTCCGGATCAGCACGGACGTCTGAGAGGGGTTCTCGACTCCCGCCAGGGAGTGCGCCCCGGTCGTCACGGCTCCGACGAGGCTCGGCACGCGCGGCGAGTCGTCGACGATGCCGACGACGGCGACCTCGGTGTCGCCCAGGGTCACGATGGGCGCCGCGGCGAGCGGACCGAGGGGCAGCTGAGCGGCGAGACCACGGCCGATCAGCACCTCCCGGTCGCCGAGCATCGGGCCGTGCCGGGCGAGCCAGTCGACCTCGACTAGAGCGGCCGCGAGGAGGTCCCCCTCGATGCTCACGACCGGTGCCTGCAGGGCGTCGCGCACGGCGGTCGCCCGGACGACGGCCGAGCCCCGCTCGTGCAGAGCCCCGACCGACTCGACCCCGCTGAGCGCCGCGACCCGGGCGAGCCTGCCGGCCACATCGGCCGCGGCCGCGGGGCTCCCGAACGGAGCGACGACCGCGCCCCCGCCGATCGCCCCCGGAGCCTCCCCTTCGGCGGTCGGGTCCACCGGGGAGTCCCACGAGACCCCGACGTCGCGGTTGGTGTGCAGATCGAAGGTGTCGCCGACCTGGGCGCGCGCCGACACCGACAGCCCGAGACTGGCGACGGCGAGCGCCACCGCCACGGCGACGGCGGCCACGAGGCCCGCGGTCTTGCCCAGCCGCGACGTGACCGAGCGCAGGGCGTCGACGGCGAGGTCGCGGAACCGGAGGCGCGACGGGCGGCCCGGTCTCTCGGGTCGACGACCCGCGCCTCCTGAGCCCGTCGGCGAGGGAGCCGAGGAGGCGCGGGTCGTCCGCGTCACGCCGGTCGCGACCGCGAGACCCCCTGCGGGGACCGCGCCGGCACCGGCCGGGGCCGACTCGACCCGTTCGACCGGCTCGACCGGCTCGACCGGGACAGGTTCGACCGACTCGACCTGTCCGGCCTGTCCGACCGGTCCGGCCGGTTCGACCGACTCGATGCGCCCGTCGCGGAGGTG